>Ga0075584_135_pt1 | contig 5143 bp, 6 predicted proteins | sample RifGroB1_FD_68345 | JGI IMG/M metagenome (GOLD analysis project Ga0075584, IMG submission 68345) | candidate division WWE3 bacterium GW2011_GWB1_47_11 | reverse complement strand
TGCGGGTCTCGGAAACAAATTTTTGGCGCACATTCGCGAGGTTGACGCATTGGTTCATGTTTTGCGGGCTTTTGACGACGACGAAATAGTGCGCGAAGGGTCTGTCAACCCGGATAGTGATGAGCAGGTTGTGAGTACAGAACTTATCCTTGCTGACATTCAATCGCTCCAGAATCAGGCTGAGCGGTTGCAAAGGCAGGCAAAGGGTGGCGACAAGGATGCGTACAAAAAGTTATCAATCGCCGATAGAGCTATGACAGCGCTAAATAAAGGCGTATGGGTTTTGGAAATGATGACGGACATAACGGAAGATGAGCAGCTGTTGTTGAAAGATTTCCACTTTCTAACATCAAAACCGCTGATCCGCGTATATAATGTACTCGAAAATGAGTTAAACGTTGCAGATAAAGACTATTATGCCAAAGGGGTTGTACTGTGTGCAAAAGTTGAGGCGGAGCTGGCGGAGTTTTCACAGGAAGAGCGAAAGCAGTATTTGTCCGATTTGGGCATTCACGCTACAGGTTTGGACAAAGTGATAAAAAGGGCTTACGAGGCCTTAAACTTACATACGTTTTTTACAGCCGGAAAAAAAGAAGTCCGCGCGTGGACGATAGAAGTTGGCACAAAAGCTCCTCAAGCCGCCGGTGTGATTCACAGCGATTTTGAGCGGGGATTCATTGCCGCCGAGACGACGTCGTACAAGGACTTAATTTCCGCGGGAAGTTTGGCGGCGGCAAAGGCAGCAGGATTGGTGCGCTCGGAAGGTAAAAACTACACCATGCACGACGGTGATGTAGTTGAGTTTAGATTCAGCGTGTGAGTGTGTGCGGGGAGCGGGGTGGCGCACGTCTTGTCGAGGAAGTCACGGTATGTCCGTGAGCCCCGCCTTGGCGGGGCGATTCCGAGGAAGACGTGCGCCACCCCGCTCCCCACAAACGGTGTCTACTCACACTAGACACAACCATATAGACGCCACTTGCCATCGCATATATAATGGCAAAGCATTATGACAGAATACGAACTTATGACAATTACAAAAGTTAGCGGCGGCGAGGACAACGCGCGCGATGTATCAAACGCAATTAAAGACCAAATAAGTGCGCTCAAAGGCAAAGTCCTAAACAGCGACTTTATGGGCAAACGCAGATTCGCTTACAAAATAGGTCAGGACACGGAAGGTTTCTTCGACGTTATTCTATTTGACGCCGACGCAGCATGCGTTGAAAAAATCAAAATCAAGCTCAATTTAATGGAAAATCTACAAAGATATTTAATTAAGAGAAAGGGGTAATATGGCGTCAAGAAGCGTAAATAAAGTGATTTTAATTGGAAACCTAACCAGGGATCCGGAGTTGCGCTATACACCCCAGGGACACGCGGTGTGCAGCTTTGGCGTGGCTACAAACAGGGAGTGGAAAACAGACGACGGCGGAAAACAGGAATCAACCGAGTTTCACAATTTAGTCGCCTGGAACAAACTTGCGGAGTTGTGTTCGCAACTGCTCACCAAGGGCGCCAAGGTTTACGTTGATGGGCGTTTGCAAACAAGGGATTGGACCGGCGATGATGGTGTAAAAAGATACAAAACCGAAATTGTGATTGATGAAATGGTTTTGCTGACGAGTAAGAAAGGCGACGGTGCTCCCGATGACGAACCAACAGCTTCCGAACCAAAAGAAGCCCCGACAGCTGCGGCGGCCTCCGAAGAAGTTAATTCGGACGAAGTGCCCTTCTAACCTATATGATGAATAAAAGGACCGATAAAACCGAGGCAACGTGTTACTTTTGCGACAGCGGCAACGCGCCCGACTACAAAGACGTGCTCATTCTAAAGAGACATCTCTCTGACAGGGGGAAAATACTTTCGTCCAGCAAAACCGGCGTATGCAGTAAACACCAGCGCGGACTCTCCGCCGCAATCAAAAACGCCAGGTTTATGGTGTTGCTGCCTTACACCGACAAGCATTCTATTTAATATCCCGTTCGTGTATCATTCATTTATGCCCACGCTTTGTGTCCACTCCGGCAATCAGCGGTTGTCTTTCTTGCTCGCAGAATCGCAGAAATCGCCCATTTTCTCACAATTTGCTTATCCGTACTGCGAAAGCTTGTTTTCGCCGAGTTTTTCTTTTACCGATTATATAAAAACCGTTGCCGGTGAGCTTTTGGACATAGATGTTTCCTTGTGTGATGTATTTTTGACCGGGGCCCTAAACCATCCCGAGAATCTTCCCACGGCTTTGCTTGGTGTAACAACATATAACACGGTATACGCGGACGACTTTATTCTTGCCCATTCCGGAGCCGGTGTGAGTTTAGCCGTACCGCCGAATCTTGCTATCTACCCGTTTGGCACACACACGGCCAATTTTGAGGAAATGCCGCAAATACCGTCGCCGCAGTTTTCCAAGTCCAAACCGTTTGCTTTTTGCGGCAAGCGGTTTGAGGCCAAAAACGAGNCCGGTGTCTTTGAGGTGTATTTGGACGCCAACGACAAATTACCGGTTTTAGGGCTGTTGGGACTGCACGACTCCGGGTCCTATGTTGACGCCATAGACTCCGTTGACTTGGAAAAAGTTGGGCTGGTGATTTCTGCGGACGGCCCGGTTGAATGTTTAATAGAAACGCCGGACGGAACCCAGCAGCTGGTTGAGGTGGAAAGCAACGATTTGTTTATCTTGCCGCTTGCGCCCAAGGTGGAATCGCGGGTGGTTGTAAAAAACAGGTGGTTGGGTTGTGTGGAAAGGCTGACATCCGGCGGTTTGTTGGGGTTGGCTATAGATACAAGAGAAAAGGTTGCAAATCGCAAAAGCTGGGAATCAATAATAACCGTCGGATTGCGGGGGCTCTAATATGTTCGTACCGGTTGTGAAAAAAATCATATATGCGAACGGTGTATTGCTTGAGAGAGCGCTGCCCGCGGAAGGCGCGCTAACGGTTCAGACCGGCGATGAGGTAGAACCGTTTACCAAGCTTGGCGCCGTAAATACGCCCAATGAACACTTGCTGTTGTCGGGAGTTTGGGGGTTGGTAGAACGTGTAACGGAGAAGCGGGCGGTTTTGCTAAAGACCCAGGTTCTGGATTTGCCTTTTGTGGCGTGCACGCAGCAGGCGTGCTCCGGCGAGTTGTTAGTATTTCCCAACCCTTCAGAACTTCTTGAAATGCAATATCTGGAGAAATTTGCCAAGAATGTGCACGACAAAATAATTTACATTGGCGACTTTATAAACGCTCCGGTTTTTGATAGAGCGGTTGCGCTTGGTGTTGCGGGTTTGGTGGGAGGCGGCATTGACAAGCAAACTTTTGCTCTTGCGCAAAAAAGTTCTGTTTTTGTGGGCGTGTTCGGCGGATTTGGGAAGATTCCAACTCCCGGTGTTGTTTTTGAGGTTCTAAAAGAGGTTCCAAACAGATATGTGTTTGTGCAAGGGCAACGCCGGCTTCTGCGCGTTCCGGTGCCCAACGGGCACCGGAACGCGCAGCCTCCCACCCCCCAAAAGCTCGTCAAAGAGCTTGCCGTGGGCGATTTGGTTCAGGTATTTGACCTGGCGCACTTTGGGTTCACGGGAAAGGTTGAGAGTGTACAGGGTGATACAATTTGTGTTATCCTCGACAAGTCAAAATCTTTGGTGTGCGTAAAAGTACCAAACATCATTGGCCTTAGTGCAGATACGTATGATGCAAGAAAATCCTAAATTCGCAAGATTTCAAAGATTTCTCGGCGTTTTTCTAGTAGCCGTGGCTGCTTTTTTTGCCGGACATTATTTTGGTAAAAGCGGTTACATATACGAAATCAGAAAAAATCCCCCGAAGATTGAAATTATCAACAAAACGCCCTCGGTGCAAAAAATTGACTTTGACCTGTTTTGGGACGTTTGGGATCTGACAGCAGCTCAATATCTGCTGCGCCCGGTTGACGCCAAGAAAATGCTCTACGGAGCAATTGAAGGCGCCGTCAGATCGTTGGGTGATCCGTACACGTCGTTTTTGACGCCGGACCAGAACAAAGTTGTGGCGGACGCGCTCAACGGAACTTACGAGGGCATTGGCGCGGAGTTGGGTATGAAGGAAGGTCAGTTGATGGTAGTTGCGCCGCTGGACGGCTCTCCGGCAAAAGAGTTTGGCTTGTTGGCCGGTGACAGGATAACGCAGATAGACGGGCAAACAACGGTTGGGATCACGCTTGCCGAAGCGGTGGCAAAAATTCGGGGGACGGCAGGTACGGTGGTAGAGCTGATGGTAAAGCGGGAAGAGGCTAAGGAGCCGTTTGCGCTGAAGATAAAGCGTGGCGAAATTACAATCGACAGCGTCACTTGGGCGGACAAAGGCGATGGTGTTGCGTACATTCGCGTAAGCCGTTTTGGCGTTGACACCAACGAAACTTGGTCAGGCGTTGTTGGCGAAGTTAGCGCGAAGATGTCCCAAATAAACGCCATAGTCGTTGATTTAAGGGGAAATCCCGGTGGGTACATGAAATCGGCAATTTATATTGCGAGCGAGTTTTTTACCGGAAAGCCGGTTATGTACGAGGAAACGGCAACCGGCGAGCAAGTAGTCTTTAATGCCGACAGAGAAGGCAGTTTCAAGCGTATACCGGTTTTTGTCTTGATAGACGGCGGGAGTGCGTCGGCGTCGGAAATTTTGGCGGCGGGGCTCAAAGAAAACACGGGTGCCGTTTTGATTGGTGAGAAGTCTTTTGGCAAAGGAACAATCCAAGACGCCAGAGAGTTTACCGACGGCTCCGGTCTGCACATTACCGTTGCAAAGTGGCTGACTCCAAAGAAAGAATGGGTGCACAACGTTGGAATCGCGCCCGATGTGGTTGTTGAGCGCAAATCGGAGGATATAACCGCCGGTGTGGATAAACAGCTGGAAAAGGCTTTAGAGCTTGCGCGCAAGTAGCATATGCAACACAAAAGAAAAATTATTGGCATATTATCGCTGCTGTTTTTTATAGGCATTATCGCGTACTCGCAGTATCGGTTTAGCCCGGTTGGCTTTGATATAGTCACCAGGCTCAAAATGTATAAAGAACTGCTTTCAGGGTTTAGAGAGCCGGCAGCGCCGATTGTACGCCAATCCATTGTTGAAGAGGAATCGACCACCATTGACGTGGTGACTAAAGTTTCGCCGGCGGTAGTTAGC
>Ga0075584_137_pt1 | contig 5148 bp, 6 predicted proteins | sample RifGroB1_FD_68345 | JGI IMG/M metagenome (GOLD analysis project Ga0075584, IMG submission 68345) | candidate division WWE3 bacterium GW2011_GWB1_47_11 | reverse complement strand
CATTTATATCTCTAGGAGTTGAGACTATAAACAAACCATCATCCTTTAACATCTTTGAAGCATTTTCTAATACTGTTAGGCTCTCTTGAAACTTTAAATGCTCTATTGCTTCAAAAAAAGTTATTAAATCATATTTAAAAGTTGGTCTAAGAGTACGAATGTCTTTGGAAATGAAATCAACCTTCTGGTATTCTAATTTCGCATTTTTTATTGTTGTGCTATCGATATCAATTCCAGTAACATTGTATCCAGCTTTTCTTAACATCTCAGAACCATATCCCGAGCCACAAGCCAAATCCAGACATTTTCCATGTACATGTTTAACATAAATAGCAAATTCATATCTTGCTATATGGTGCTTTTTTGTTTTGTCGCTAATATCTTTATTGTTTAAATGAACGCGTTCAAAAATCATAAATGTCTGACTGGATTCAGTTTATACAAAATCCAAGCACTTGAAACAGGAAAAGTTACAATTTCTCCGTTTTGTATTAGACTATCTATTTCGTTCTCCGTAACTTATCTAACTGATAATTAAACTCATTAACATAGGTTCCTTTTATTTCTTCTGGATCTTCATTTGTTTTTGAAGTTGTTTTAGGCATCTGGGTCTGTGTTTTTTAAATATACTTTGGCTGGGGTTTGGCTGGGGGACAGGGATTCGAACCCCGGTTTTTGCGGCCAGAGCGCAGCGTCCTACCACTAGACGATCCCCCATTGTCAGAATGCATTTTAGCACTTTGCAGGTAAAAAGAGGCCCCCGCGCAGCGGGGGCCTCACCAAATTGTTCAACTTAAAGTTAGCGTTCACGCATCGCCGTCATCGTCCTCGTCAGGCTCTTCTTCCAAATCGCCATCCTCCAAATCCCCGCCAACCTCTCCGTCGTGGGCGTGTTCCTTGCCAACAACTCCGTGGGCGCACACGCAGCTATCCCCTTCGCAGCTACCGCATTCTCCATCCATGCAGGCTTGGCAAACCTCAACTTTGCCGGACCCAACTACTATGTTGTCTTTGGTATCTTTGTCGTCCACAAAAATCACCTCCTGCCTGTGCTAATTATACACGGTGTCATTAAGTCCCATTTTGAGTTAAAATATTCCCATGAGTTTTACACAACACAAAGAACAACGCGTGGGAATTTTTGTTGACGTTCAAAATATGTACTATTCCGCAAAAAATCTTTACAACGCCAAGGTTGACTTTGGAACTGTTTTGCGCGAGGCGGTTGCCGGAAGAAAACTTGTGCGGGCTTTTGCCTACGTTATTAGGGCCGATGTTGGTGCCGAGCGCGAATTTTTTGAGGCTTTATACCAGCGCGGATTTGAGGTGCGCGAAAAAGATTTACAGGTGTTTTACGGCGGCGCAAAGAAGGGCGACTGGGATGTTGGCCTGTGCATGGACGCCATTAGGATGCTTCCAAAAATTGACGTTTTGGTTTTGGTTTCCGGCGACGGCGACTACTCCGACCTTTTGGGTTACGCCAAGAGCCAGGGTGTGCGCACCGAAGTTGTGGCTTTTGGCAAAACAACTTCCCGCTACCTTGTTGAAGCCGCCGACGAAGTTTTGGACATGTCCAAAACCCCCAAGAAGTTTCTAATAGGAACGCTTCACAAAGCAAATGACACGCCTCAAGAAGCTAGCTAAAAATTTGAAACCGTCTGTTTTTATTTCCATCGCGCTCTCACGGCCTGTGCTCGTTCTGGTTGCGGTTTTCACGCTCATCTTTTCGGCCTACCACTTGTATTACGCGCAAAAGGTAATTCCGGGCGTTGTCATAGGAAACATAGCCGTTGGCGGAATGACATACGACCGAACCGTCGTCGCCGTAAGCAACATTAGCTCAAAACCGCAAGATTTAATCGTCAAGCATAATTCGGTCCATTATGTTATCTCGCCGGCCGGCGTTGGGCTTGAGTACGATGTGGCCGCTAACATCGCCCGTGCCTTTGAAGTTGGTCGAACCGGCAATTTCCTCCTTGACCTCAAAGACAAGGCAGCGGGCTTAATTGGCGTTCTTGACGTAAGAACCATATACAAGTACAACGACGCATCACTGGACACCGTTTTCTCCAAAATCCGCGGCGAGACAAACAAGGAGGGAAACAATGCGGCGATGGTAATTTCCGGAAATTCGCTCACCGTTGTTGAAGCTGCAGACGGTGTGAAAGTTGACGACGACGCTTTGTACGACAAAGTTGTTTACGCCTTTGATTTTTTGGACTTTAACCCAATTGCGCTTCCGGTTAAAGACTGGAAAGCAAAAGTAAAATCAGCCGATTTGACGGATATTGTTACCGAAGTTGAAAAGTTGGTCTTTTCCCCCACAAAGTTGGTAGACGGTGAAAAGGAATGGCGCCTGACTCCCCAGCAAAAATTGAGCTTTCTGACGTTTGGCGCGCAGGACGGGGCAAAAAAATATGGATTTAATGCCCGCGCCTTTGACTCGTATATCGATACTTTGAGCAAGGAAGTGAATACAATGCCCAAAGGCAAAGTTACTCAAACCAGCGGCGACAGGGTTGTTGGCTTTGAAATTATTCAGGAAGGCAAACGATTGAATGGAAAAAAATTTATCCTCGATTTCAAAAAAGCTTTTTTTGACACGCAGCCTTCCGTGGAGCTAACCATGGAGCCGTACGGCGCGTTGAACGATGCAACGGATTACGGCATTTTTGCTCTTCTTGGAGAGGGCAAATCCAAATTTACCGGCTCAATCCCCGCCAGAGTGCACAACCTCTCACTGGCTGCGGAACGCACCAGCGGCATTTTGGTCCCCCCGGGCGACACGTATTCGTTTAACGATTCCGTGTTTAGGGCAATTCTAAACAGCGGATTGCCGGTTATAGCAAGGTATCCGCATGCCTACAGGGTTGCGTACTACGAGTTAGACCAGCCGGTTGGCCTCGACGCATCCATTTTTCAACCGTCTTTGGATCTGCAGTTTAAAAACGACACGCCAAACTATGTGTTGGTGCAAGCGTCCGTTGACGTTGCCGACCAAAGTTTGAGCTTTAAAATGTATGGAACGCCGGACGGCAGAAAAGTTACGGTTTCCCAGCCGGTGGTGACAAACCAAAGTCCTCCCCCGTTACCTCTGTACGAAGACGATCCTACCTTGGCCAAAGGCGTTGTCAGACAGGTTGATTTTTCGGCGTGGGGTGCAACGGCAACATTTACCCGCACGGTTGAAAAAGACGGGAAAATTTTATACGAGGATAATTTCTCCAGCACGTATCAACCGTGGCGCGCAATCTTTAAAGTGGGTACCAAGACTTAATTTCCTCTTAGGGTAATTGTCACAATGGTATATTCCGAGTTGGCTTGCGGCGATGTTGTTATTGCAATTGTATCATCGCCCTTTTTGTATTTGGTATTGGCAAAAATGCCGATATTGCCTTCGGATTCTATTTTCCACCCTTTTGACAGCAAAATGTTTCTGTAGAATTTTTGGGAATCATCGCCCGTCAGCGTTGTCTTTATGCTCAATGTTCTCCCAAAAATCTGGTTGTCCGAGCTTAGCAACTGCGCGTCTTGGGGTAGCGGCAAGTCCGCGGCCCTAACCGTTTCCAGCCCTTTTACCATTGTGTTGGCAATTTTGACGTTTGGTTTGTAATTTGCGAATGTGATGTAAGCGTAGTAGCGCCTCATCCACGCTTGGCCCCATCGTCTAGCGGCTTAGGACGTCGCCTTCTCAGGGCGAAGACCGCGGGTTCGAATCCCGCTGGGGTCACCAAAGAATCGCGTTTAGTTACTCTCAATAGTACAATGATTACGTATGGCCGAGTACAGAGAAGGCTTTAATCCCGTTTCTTATTACGAAATTTACGATTATAAGGATCTGGCGGCAAAAATAAGTACAGACCCCCTCACTCCGGAAGGAATAACACAATTTTTGGAAGCAAATAGAATTGATTATGAGATGGATTCTACCAATTCTGAAGGTTGGGGAGAATCTGTCGCACCTGTCGCACCGGGACATTTTAGGATTGGTATTGGTTCTTCGACCCAAGATCAAAGGGAAATTACCTGGTTACACGAATTAGGTCATTTAATTTATAGAGCCGGAGGAACTTTCCGCCAACCACACCACAATTATATGGAGTCATTGCTCGAAAGTGAAGCAACGAGGTTTAGAGAAGACCATCCCCAGTTTGTGCAAGAAGCATACCTAAAATATGTTCGATAAAGTGCAACAGAAGGTTAGGTACTAGAGTTTGACTATCTTGCCTTTTCCAATCACTTATGCTTCCACGGCGCGCGTTTCTTTGATTCTCTCTGTTGGTACTCCTTGTGGAAAATCACTCCGCTAGTCAATAAATTCATGTTGTATTTCCCAACGAGCTTCATAACCAGCTCGTTGAGAGCTTCTCGATACTCTATGGACTGTGATTCATAAAACTTTGCAATTATTTCCGGTTCGGTCTCTTTCATCTCTTTAATCAGCCTAGTCCTTATGTATGTTGACAGATTCAGATGTTCTACAAATATGTCCTTTGTCCCTATTTCAGACAGCTTTTTGAACAAATTCTCCAACTCGTTTTCAAAGGCGACAAAATGTGGAAGTAGCGGGCCTATAAACGCATAAGTTCTAATGCTATTTTCGTTTAGTGTTTTCAGCGCCTCCAGTCTGTCCGAAGCTTTTGGTGCGTATTTTTCAAAGTGTCTTGATATGGCATCGTCGGTGGAAGTAACTGTAAGCCCAACAACTATGTTTTTTAGCCTCTTCAAAACATCCATGTCTCTCAAAACCAGGTTTGATTTTGTCAGAATAGATATGTAACCTTCGTACTCCCAATCCGCCAGTATCTCAAGACATTGGCGTGTTAGTTTGTACTTTGCTTCAACTCCTTGGTATGGGTCTGTGACGGAACTAAAAAATATTTCAAGTCCTTTACCCTTGTTTCTGAGTTTTCGCAGTTCTTTTTTTAACAATTCTGGCGCGTTGACTTTGGCAAAAACGTACTCGCCCCAATCCTGAACAGTTTTATCTTTAATAAATCTCCCCATGAAGCTTGCGTAGCAATAAGTACAGCCGTAGCGACAACCTGTATATGGATTGATTACATAGTCAATTCCCGGAATCCCGCACGGAGACAATATTGATTTGGCTTGGATTTCCCTAAAGTCCACACAGCGATTATACCTTTA
>Ga0075584_131_pt1 | contig 5725 bp, 7 predicted proteins | sample RifGroB1_FD_68345 | JGI IMG/M metagenome (GOLD analysis project Ga0075584, IMG submission 68345) | candidate division WWE3 bacterium GW2011_GWB1_47_11 | reverse complement strand
GTTTTGGACACCTGGTTTTCTTCGGGGCTTTGGCCGCTTTCGACATTAGGCTGGCCGGACAAAACAAAAGAAATTGACCGCTACTTTCCATGGGATTTTGAAATTTCGGCGCCCGAAATCAAGTATCTCTGGATTGCCAGAATGATTATGATCTCAAACTACATAACCGGCAAAGAACCCTTTAAAACTATGTTTTTCCATGGAATGTTAAGGGACCTCGAGGGCCGCAAATTTTCAAAATCTTTGGGCAATGGCATAGAACCCCAATATTTGATCGACAAATGGGGGACCGATGCAACACGAATGGCGCTCTACAGCTATTCGATTCCGGGAAGAGACGGCCGGGTTTCCAAAGAAATTCTAGACGAAAGAGGCAAAAACTTTAGAAATTTCGCAACAAAAATCAGAAACATTGCAAGGTTCGTTCTGGAACTAAAACCTCCCGACGCTGGTCATTCTCGACCTGATCGAGAATCAGATTCCCGCTTTCGCGGGAATGACAAGGGGGCGATCGAGAAAGTAATCATTCCAAAGGATGATGAGTGGATAATGGGTAAATTGGCTAAAACCACAAAGACCGTTACAAAGCACCTTGAAAATATTGAACTTCATCTAGCGGTTGAGGAAATCTACGAGTTTATCTGGCACAGTTTTGCAGACAAATACATTGAGTCGACAAAAGAAAGACGTGCAGATGCGCAACCAACGCTCGAGAATATTTTAAAACAGGTACTTATCTTACTTCACCCTTTCATGCCGTTTTTAACCGAGGAGTTGTATCAGAAATTTGAAGATAAGCAAAAGTCTATTCTCCTAGAGAAGTGGCCTTCTGTGACTAATGCTTAACGTCGATAAGCGCGTTATTAACGCATTTTCCCCGCAATAATTCCCGCACTCGCGAGGACTGGGCTATTTTTTCTTTTCTTCTTGGGGTTCTTCCGCTTTTGTCTCTTCTTTCTTCTCGCTCTCTGACTTTTCAGTTGCTTCTGCTCCTTCTTTGGCTTCGGCCTCTTTTGCTTCCTCACCTTCTGGCGGAACCGCACCTTCGGCTTCGGCAACTTCTTCAACGGCTTCTGCCTGTTCGGCTTCAATCTCTGCCTCAACCTCTTCCATCTCGCGCGTTACAAGCTCGCCTATTTGGACAACCACCAGCTCTTCATCTGCATGGATTTCAATTTTACTTCTGTCGATTTTGAGGTCTTTAACTTTAATTTCGTCTCCGACGTTTTCGAAATGCGCAACATCAACCTCGATTTTTTCCGGTAAATCTGCAGGCAGGGCCTCGATTTCAATTTCGGTGACAGGAGTTAAAAGAAGACCAATCTTCTTATGGACGGCAGGAGCCTCGCCGACTATTTCCAAAGGAACATTAACTTTTACTTTTTCGGAAAGGTTTACCTGGTAAAAATCAATATGCAGTGGAATATCAGAAACCGGATGCGTCTGGACATTTTTAACGAGCACAGGTCTTTTTCCACCGTCTATGGCAAGATCGATAATCCCTGTTTCGCCGGTCGCATCAAAAACTTTGTCAAACTCGCCTGCTTTGACCTGGACATGAATTGTCTTGACCTTATGCCCAAAAACATGCGCAGGGATCATCCCTTCGCGGCGAAGAGATTTAACTTTTCTGCCCAAAACCGTTCTTTTTTGAGCACTTAATGAAACTTGCTCCATGGTGGAGGAATATTAACAGACAAACCAATTACAGGTCAAACAGCGTACAAAACTTGTATTCTGCCTTCATCTCGCGCTAAATTTAAAGTAGATGGTTCAGCCTGCAATATCTCTCAAAACGCGAATTGAAAAAGAAGTCCTGGAAGTCATTATCGACGGTTTAAACTCTGGTGAGTTAACCGTCGAAAGCGCCAGACAAGCGGCTAAAGAAGTGCTCGCAACTTTGGAAAAAATCGACAAACACGAAGAATCTATTGCCCAATTTTATAAAAACCTCGCCCAAAAGTACCCGGTCTTCAACTTATTGTATACTAGAATCAACGCAGAAATCGTCAAATCCAAAGAGCTTTCTGCCCACCGGCAAGCCCTTGCGGCAATTGATGCCGGCAATATAGATGAAGCGCACAAAATTGCTCAAATGGCAATAAATCAGTCTGCCCATGAATCAAATAACGCTTGATAAGGTTCTTGATGCTTTGAAAGATGAGCCGGTTTCAATCGGCGACAGGCTCTTGCTGCTTGGACTTTCAAAAGATGAAATCAAGGAAAAGTTTTCCTCCGACATTTTGAACACCGCCGTTTACGGCTCAAGCTTTCTTAAATTCCTTCAGGACAACGCAAAAATTCTAGCCGACCTTGATCGCGGAATTCCGGCAAAAGAATTGCCCAAAGATTATAAAAACCCATTTGATAACGAGGCAGGTACTGTCGCCGAAAAACTGTATCAATTAGGCATAAACAAAAAAGAAGTTGAGAAAATGTTCGGAGGCGACATACTTAACTTGAGCGTAAATGGCGAAGAGTTTCAAAACTTCATTGCCCAAAATCAGAATAAATTTTTAGGCGAACTCGAAAAATTAGCAACCGGAGGAGCAAAACATGGCTAACGGGCTTCCAACTCCAGACATGGCACCGCCACCCGGCGCAAGAGGACCGGAAGCGACTCCTCCGGGTGGACCAGAAGCGCCACTGAGACAAGTACCGCCCCGACAAACTCCCGAAGAAACTGCCGCAAAAGCAGAAGCCGCCCGAGCTCAAGAAATACAACGCAAAGAGGGTCCAGAAAAAGCACTTAGAGAAGTAGCCGGTCAACAGCCCCCAGAAACCAAACCAGAGGACAAAATCCGGATGACCGGTTCTGACGCGGCTTTTACGAATGCACCTGAATCTGCCGACATCAACGTCTCCGCAAACGCACCCGATGAGGGCAAGGACAAGGGTACGGCAGAAGAGCCGGAAGACGCCCTAAAGAAACTTTCCGACGACCAGTTAACTGCTCAGAGGATAACGTTGGAGGCCTCCGTAAAAACGTATGAAAATGAATTGAAAGGCGAGATATCACAAAACCTAAGAGAAGTAGTTGAAGGACAACTCCATCAAGTTCGGGAGGAGTTAGATACGGTTCAAACAGAGACTGCCGCTCGTAAACTTGACAAAGCAGCTACAGAAGGTAGTGCCGACGAAGAAAAAGCTGCGGAAGAACCGAAAACAGCTGGTGCTGAGGAACCAAAAGTTGAACCTGAAGCAAAAGCCGCTACAGACGACCAGACTGCTGATGACTTGGAAAAAGCACGACAATTCCTACGGCAACAACACGAAGATGAAAAACAACGCCGAGAAGATCGGCTGCAAGAGCTTCGTACCCTCTCGGATGAGGGACTAAACGCTTCTCTCGAAGAAACTAATGGAGAATTAGAAATAGAAAGAGCAATGTTTATCCAAGCAAGGGGCGCTACAACAGAGCAAAAAAATGAAATGATGCAAAGAATTCGCAGCCTAGAAGGCGATAAGGGGCTTATCAGAAGAGCTATGGCGGAGCGAACGTCCGGCCAGAGGGGTGGACGGCAAGAAGAACGGGCGGCGGCTGAAAGAGCAACTAAAGAGATTAAAGAATTTGCATCGCAAATCGCCGGAAAGTCATCTGAAGAAAGGGCGACCGAGGGAATAAAACTTGATGGAGAAATAGGGGCTTTCGAAGAAAGGCTAGCAGAAGGAGATTTAACAGATGCAGAAACAGCTTCTCTTCAAAAAGAACTTAAAATCGCAAGAGCAAAAAAGAAAAACCTTGAAAGGGTAAATGCTGCCCAAGAACCAAAGGAAAAAGAAGCAAAGGAGAAAAAGGAAGAAGAAGAAAATAAAACAGCGAGAGAAGAATCGAAGAAACTACGCCGTGAGGCTGCTTCGGTTACTGACCTACAAGGAGAAGAGACTGTTTTTAAAGATTTGGTAAAAAACTTAGGGGATCAAATAAATACAACTACCGATAAGGCTAAACAAAAAGAGCTTGTAAAGCAGTTGTTGGATGCCAGGAAAGATCTAAAAGCTGTTCAAGAAGCAATGAAACAAGCTCGGCAACGTGAACGAGAAGAATTCACGTTAGAAGGCCGAATGGGCAAGGATACCCTACGTGAAGTCTCAAGGCAGGAATATATAAAAATGGTTTTTGAGAATCCTGCAGGAGCAGCAAAATATCTTAATGAAGTAATAAGTTCAATGGGTAATGTAAGTGACGCGGAATTAGAAAGAATTGAACAAGCTGTCGAAAATGGAGAACCCGTAAGCATAAATGATAGAGCCCAATAAAGCCATCGACAAGATAAAAGAAGCTATGCCAAGCGGCTGGGAAAAAATGCTCAGCTTTGCAAAGAAAAATCCTGCCTGGCTTATGGTCATCTTAGCAATATTAGCCGGTACTGGAGCTGTCGTAGCGGCAGCTACGGTACCCGCAGTTGGCATTGGCGTAGGCGCGGCAGGGGCTGGTGGTGGTGCCTTCGGGGCCAGTAGAAAAAAGTGGTAATTTAGACTATTTTTTCTCGACCTCAACTTCAAATTCCCTATCTGTTGTCAGATCCGCTGGGATTTTGAGGTTTTACTTGATGAATTCTCTTTACTTTGGGTTTATCTCTATTTGAAGCTCACTCGACTATGACTCGCCTACCGTGGTCTAGTGTGACTTTGAAGTTGGCAATGACATTGCGGCCGACGAGAGTTTTATTACCTAGAACAGTCACACGCACACGCGCTAGCACAATATTGCTTATTTTTACGGAACCTCTGTATGCAGGGGCTGAGATTAGAGATCCGTCAGCCAAGCGCCATAGCTGGTAGTCATCTGCCTGCTCACCATTTTTAACTATTCCCTCAGGAATGATAATGTCACCGTCAAAGCCGGTATCAAGCAATGCTTCTGCTTTTTCTTGTCTATGTCGAAACTTAACTTGGATTGGTATGTACGGGAACTTCTTGCTGATTAGGAGGCGATTGGTCATAACCATTCGCCGACGGCTATCTCACCTATCTTGAAGATGAAGTTGCCACGGCCATACTTTTCTAGAGCTTTGTCGCTTGCCTCATATAGAGTTGGGGCGATAATGGTTTTGCCTGTGGGAGAGATAGCAACGAACTTACCCCAATGTTTTTTTTCGAGAGGTCTACCGTATCTCTTGTATAGCTTCTCCGCCGTTTGTTTAATCTTGACTGCATCTTTCATAAGTCTTAGTGGTAGTGCAGGATATTTAAGTATTTCGGAATTTGCATGACAATTGGGTGCTCTAGCCCCTTTTTCTTGGATTCTTCAAGAATTTGTTTAAGGGACTCACCAGAGGCAATAACTTTTTTCTCGTCAAGAGTTAAGACGACCCACTTGCCTTTGTACTTTTTGTAAATTTGGGTAAAATCTCTAGCCGGCATAGCTGTATTTTACTTCTTTTTAACCTCAACTTCAAACTCCCTGTCCGTTGCCAAGTCTGTTGAGATTTTGAGGTTTTGAGTTACTTTCTTTTCATCAATTCCATTTATCGATTCCACTTTTAAATAGTCGGGCAGATTCAAAGTAAAATTAAGAGAATCATTGGCGGTACCTGCCTGTTTTTGAACATAGAGATGGTAAGTGGGCGACTTTTCCAGATCTATTTTTTTAGGGATACTGTATGAAAGAACAACTTGGCGCGTGGATTTAATCGGCACTTCCACAATCATTCCGAACGTCGTTAATTTCTCCCCTGCGACAGTTTCTACTTCTTCGATTTTTTGGACGGCATTTTTGTAT
>Ga0075584_124_pt1 | contig 5831 bp, 6 predicted proteins | sample RifGroB1_FD_68345 | JGI IMG/M metagenome (GOLD analysis project Ga0075584, IMG submission 68345) | candidate division WWE3 bacterium GW2011_GWB1_47_11 | reverse complement strand
CACATATGACCTTATATACACAAAAAGCGAATTATCCAACGAGAGACTTCAGCAATACATAGACAGGGAAATAGCAGCAAGAACGACTTTGCTTGGTCCGCACAGAGATGACTTTAGAGTTGTACTAAGCAAATACGATATTGCAACGTTCGGATCCAGGGGACAACAAAGATCAACGTTGTTGGCGCTTAAACTCTGCGAATTAGACTTCATCACGCAAAAAACGGGCCAACGGCCGATTCTGCTTCTGGACGATATATTCTCGGAACTTGACGAAAAACACAGAAAGGCAGTTACGGAAATTGTGGGCATGCAGCAAACCATCATCACAAGCGCCGATGCTATGAAGACGCTGCCCGGAACTGCAAATACAATGAAGGTGATTAAACTCTAGTTCTATACACTTTGCGGGAATTGTGCGACTATTATTTGTGTTCGTACCGGAATATACAAATAAAAGCAACAAAGAGTGCGCTGGAAATATACGGTTATAACACGAGCACAGAACTAATAAAAAAGTTCGTAAACGGTATAGAAAAGAAAACGGACACAGAAGTTAAAAACTACATAAATGTCCGCAGCTACATTAATCAAAAGTCAAAATCAAAAGAAATAGACGAACAAAACTTAAAGGAATTACACGCAAAAGTTGCCAATGGCATTTTGCCCGCATCAAAATGTAAAACATACAGAAGTAAAAAGACCGAAAGCCAAATTCAACCGGAAGAGATTTTAGCTAAAACAACAGAACTCATGGATTGGTATAACGGGTTGGACGCTCAGGAAACTCACATAGTAATCACAGCCGGAATACTAAAAGCACAACTTGAGCTAATTGAGCCGTTTGAGTTGACAAACAAACTTGTATCAAACTTGGCGGTTTATTTGATCTTATCATCGCGGGGGTACGACATGCGTGGGTATTTATGTCTTGAGGAATATTACATTCAAAGCAGGAATCGCTACGATGTGGCAATTATGTCAATTACAGACACGGGCGGTGATATAACCAAATGGCTGGAATATTTTACAGAGGGATTTGCACACGAGGTGTCAAAGATAAAAGAAAATATTGTGCTTCTGGCAAAAGACACCAAACTCGCAAAAGTATCCGGACGCAGTCAACTCACGGAACGCCAGGAAAAAATAATTGAATTTCTCCAAGACTATGGACTACTAACAAACAGCGGTTTCCAAAGGCTGTTCCCGGACATATCCGAGGATTCAGTCTTGCGCGATTTAAAAACTTTGGCCGACTCCGGCATTGTAGTTAAAAAAGGACAAACCAAGTCGGCTAGGTACGAGCTTAAATAGGATTGTCCTTGGTATAATGCTTACGTGCAATTTAAAAGATTCTCGCAATACCTCCAAAGGCTGGAAGAAACTACAAAAAGGCTTGAAATCACAGGTATACTTACCGAACTCATAAAAGAACTCACATCTGAAGAAACGGACAAGGCAATTTACCTCTCCTTGGGTTACTTGAGAGCCCCATACGAAACGCAAATATTCGGCATGGCGGACAAAATGGTTATGACGGCGCTCGAACAAACCTTTGGCGTAAAAAGACCCACCATTGAAGGCGTTTATAAAAAGGAGGGAGATTTGGGCGATGTCGCCTACACGCTGGCAGTCAATTCCCATAACGGGATTTTGAGTATAACGGAGGTATACGACAAACTGCTCGAAATTGCCAAAAGTACAGGCAGCGGGTCGCAAGAAAGGAAAATTGCAAAGTTGGCCGAGCTGCTAAAACACCTGGGTGATGTATCGTCAAAGTATGTGATTCGAATGGTCCTTGGGACAACCCGCCTTGGTTTCACAGAGCTAACGGTGATAGACGCGCTTTCAAATTTTCTGGCGGGCGACAAGTCGCTAAAGAGCAGCATTGAATCAAAACACAACGCACGCCCCGACGTGGCGTACATCGCCAAAAAAATAAAACAATACGGCGCCAAGGGCATTGAGAAAATAGACATTGAATTGGGCATTCCAATTAGGCCGCAATTAGCACAAAGGGCGGCCGATACAAATGAGATTCTTGAAAGAATGACAGAGACGTGGGTTGAATACAAATTCGACGGCACGCGCGTTCAACTGCACATGGACAAAAACCGGCCGGCGCAGGAACCTTTAGAACAACAACCGCTTTTGGAAAACGGGGTGCCGGACTTTTTCGTCAAAACGTACACGCGAAATCTCAACGAAACTACGCACCAATTCCCGGACATCATTGAAGCGGCAAAAACTCAAATAAACGCGGAATCGGTAATACTTGACGGTGAGGCAATTGGTTATGACAAAATAACCGGCCGGTTTCTGCCGCTTCAGGAAACAATTCAGAGAAAAAGAAAACACGACGTGCTGGAGCTGTCAAAGCAGATACCGTTGAAATATGTGGTGTTTGACCTTATTTACCACAACGGAAAATCGCTCATAAATACTCCGCTGGCGGAGAGACGCAAATTTTTGGACGATATAATAAAGCCCGGAAGCGTGCTGGAAATTGCACCGCACATACTTACCAAAGACGAAAAGGAACTGGCACACTTTTTCAAAAAAGCAAAAAGCGAGAGTTTTGAAGGTATAGTGGCAAAAAACCCGGCTTCGGGTTACGAGGCCGGCGCGCGCGCTTACTCTTGGATAAAGCTAAAACGCGAGGAAAGCGAAAACTTGGATGATACGGTGGATTGCGTGGTCTTGGGTTATTACTTTGGCAAAGGCGCGCGCGCCGTCTTTGGTATCGGCGGTTTTTTGGTTGGTGTATACGACTCAAAAGAAGACGTATTTAAAACCGTCTCAAAAATAGGTACGGGCCTGAAAGATGACGAATGGGTATACCTAAGAAAAGAGTGCAACAAAATAAAAGTAAAACAGCCGCCAAAAAATGTTGTGGTCGCTAAGGCACTTTATCCGAACGTCTGGACACAGCCAAAAATAGTTGTGGCAGCAAGAGCCGACGAGATAACAACCTCATCCGTACATACGGCCGGCCACGCACTGCGCAACCCGCGCCTAATGGCCTTCCGCACCGACAAAGCGGCGCGGGACGCAACAACCCTTGACGAACTAAACAAGTTGTACAAATTACAAAAACATGTGGTACCATTAGACCATGGATGAAAACGAAAAACCCGTAAACACAAAACCGTATAATCTTGCGCCAAACGTAGAAGCGGCGCTGGCATACTTGCTTACCCCAATAACGGGCGTCATAGTTTTGCTGGCGGAAAAAGACAACAAGTTTGTACGATTTCACGCAATGCAATCCATACTCTTTGGCGTAGTGGTTTTTGCAGCGTCTTTTATAGCCAGCGTCCTCACCATTGTGCTAATAGGCATCATTTTGATCCCGGTGGTTACCATTGCTTCCGTTGTGTTGTGGCTACTCCTAATGTGGAAAGCCTACAACAACGTTGAATACGAATTGCCAATACTGGGCAAGATCGCACACAATCAAGTCAACAAGTGAAAAGCATCGCCGAAATTATAAAAGCCAGACAGCTTGTATCTGATCCCAGAAACAAATATGAATATCAGGCATACGGCAATCGCCTGGCCGAAGAGTTTGGTGACCAGCAACACAGGGCTCTATACATAAAGCTTGCAAAAAAAGAATCCCGCAGTTTGCTCGAAGCAGCCAGAGAATTTGTTTTGGGCGCTGAAAAAGTAAAACCCAAAGGCAAGCTTTTCATGTGGAAACTTACCCAATTGAAAAAGGAAAACCAAAATGTAGAATTAACACAATGAGGACAAAAATCATTTCAATATACAAAATACCCCTTCTCCTTTCGCTAACACTCACAATAGTTCTGCTCGCGCTTAAACTCCAAGCCAATGCCCTGGCTTTTGCATACATAATTCTTGGCGGTTTTGCCGGAACCTTTCTTTTGGACTTGGACTACATTGTCTACGCATACTTTCTCGAACCGACGGCAGACTTCTCAAAAACGATAAAGGGGTTTTTGAGCCATTTTGACCCGGCAAACGCTCTGGCCTTTTCCCACTTCAACAAGCACAACATAGAAGAGAAAACGCTAAACAGCGTATTGTTCCAGATAGTGTTGGGGGCTGCCGCGATTTTGGTTTGCATATCAAGCGCCAATCTACTCGCCAAAGCATTTTTACTATCGGCGTTTGTAAACTCCGCGTATAGGCTTTCGGAATTTTATTTTGACGATAAAACGAGCGATTGGTTTTGGATGCTAAAGGCAAAACCCGACAAAAAAGCCTTGGGTCTGTACGTAGCCGGGCTTGTTGCAGTTCTAATTTTTAGCCTGCGCTTCTTTTAAATGTACGGCATCATCATCTCCGCAGCGATGTTGCTGGCGATTTTATTCGCGCAATACGTTGTACACAAAGAAAACAAAGATGATCAATTGTTGTGGGGAGCAACTTTTTGGGCGCTCCTCGCCGGAATTGTTGGGGCGCGCATTTATCACGTGATTGACTTTTGGGATCTGTACTCGGAGAATCTTTGGCTTATTCCTCAAACCTGGCTTGGCGGAATGGGAATTTACGGCGGGCTACTAGCCGGAAGTGTGACCTTTGCGGCGTATGTGCGTTTAAAAAAACAAAAAGTACTTGAGTGGCTGGATATTGCCGGATACGCGCTTCCGTTGGCGCAAGCGGTTGGGCGCTGGGGCAACTATTTCAACAAGGAACTTTTGCCATACTCGGTGTATGAATCGGCGGCGGATGCGCTACTTTTCATCGCCTTGTATTTTGTGTGGCCGCACAAGCGCAAGTTGCACTCCGGGTCGATTTTTCTAATTTACGCTCTGGGCTACGGAATGATCAGATTTCTTCTGGAGATTTTTAGACAAGATAGCTGGAGCATAGCCGGCATAAATGTAGCCCAGGCAATTTCGGTATCGGCGATTGCATCATCGCTGGTTGCGTTATTCATCATCAACCGAAAACACAACAAAAAAATTGCCGAAACACTGTGCGTATTTGGAATCGGGCTGTCGCTTTATTTAACATACGTCAAGCTGTCGGCAAACCCAACCGCCTGTGTATTCCTGGAATGCGAGAAAGTTTCGCAAAGCCCGTACGCGCAATTTCTTGGCATCCCCGTGGCACTTTTGGGCGTAATTTATTATCTCGCGCTGTTTCTGCTCATCACCAAAAACCTGCAGAAGTACATGATTGGCTGGTTGGCGTGGGGCATAGCTTTTTCGACATATTTAACATATCTTGAGCTATTTGTGATAAAAGCCGTTTGTGGATGGTGTGTGGTAAGCTTTGTTAATATTGTACTAATATCGCTATGCTATACCTTGCTGCCGACCACGCCGGATTTGAACTTAAAAACAAAATTAAAAAACACCTTGAGGAAAGCGGGATTGAAGTTGTAGACGTTGGCCCCTTTGTCTTTGACCCAACCGACGATTATCCGGATTATGTTATACCGGCAATGAACAGGCTGCGAGACGACAACGCGGGCGGCGCGATTCTGATTTGCAGAAACGGCGTGGGAGTTAGCATGTTGGCAAATAAGTTTGATGGTGTGCGCGCCGCACTTTCTTGGTCCGCGGCACACGCCGCGTCTTCACGAACCGACGACAACACCAACGTACTCACCCTACCGGCAGACTACATAACCGAGGATGTGGCCAAAGATGTGGTTGGCGCGTGGCTGAGCACAGACTTTAGCAACGAGGAGCGTCACAAGCGGAGGTTGCAGAAAGGGACCAGCCTTCCTCGGGTTGGTCCTGCTGGAGGATCGTCCCTATGATAATTCCGGCGATTTTGGAAAAGGATATAGAAAAGATAAGGGAGAGGGTGGCCGCGTTGGCCAACGCGGCCACCCTCATTCAAATCGACGT
>Ga0075584_136_pt1 | contig 5864 bp, 6 predicted proteins | sample RifGroB1_FD_68345 | JGI IMG/M metagenome (GOLD analysis project Ga0075584, IMG submission 68345) | candidate division WWE3 bacterium GW2011_GWB1_47_11 | reverse complement strand
GTTTTGCCCTTGTTTGACCAAATCAACAAATGTGCCGGTGAATTTTTCCGCAGCCGAAGATTTTTCTTCCTTTGGAAGAACCGATTCATTTTGCGTGTTGCTAGCCGAGGTAGCAGGTTTTTGTAGGCCTAGTTTTGTGTATGCAAAGTACCCGGCCAATGCCAACAATGCAAGGAGACCGGCAGCAATAATTAGCGGGCGATTATTTTTCACATCAAGAGTCTAATATATATGTTTAGGTTAGTCAACGAATATATGATACAATCCAACCCAGATTGATCGAAAACAGTTAAACCTTTATTACTAGTTTTTGCTCTTTCCCACAAACATATGCACAGAACAGGGTATAGGAAAAACTATAGCAGGAGTACCGGCTTTGGCGGTTATGGCCGCAAAAACCGATTTAGCACACCAAAGCCGGCGTCAAGTAAGCGCGGTCACAGAGATGTTTATATAGATGAAAATAAATACATCTCTAAACACATCGAATCAACCCAAGAACTTATATATGACAACGCGCAGTCTTTTTCGGATTTTAGCCTGCATTCTCAGCTGAAGGCAAATATAGCAAGCCGAAACTTTGCGCATCCAACCAAAATACAAGCCAAAGTCATAAAACCACTGTTGGAAAAGAGGGACGTGCTTGGTACGGCGCGTACCGGTTCGGGCAAGACAGCGGCGTTTTTAATACCGGCAATAAACAATTGTTTGAATAACGCGCAATCCCGTTGTCTGGTGGTGGTGCCAACTCGGGAACTGGCGGCTCAAATACAAGCAGAGTGCCGAGTCTTTGCCAGAAACACCCCGGTAACCGACGCGGTTGTAATTGGCGGCGCAAGCTATTTAGCTCAGATGAGAGCATTAAGAAGCTCTCCGCGCTTTGTCATTGCAACTCCGGGCAGATTGCTGGATTTGGCTGGTAGCGCACACGTAAATCTGGGTGCGTTTGACACGGTGATTTTAGACGAAGTAGATACAATGCTAGACATGGGCTTTATTCATAGCATCAAATTAATTATCTCTCAGCTCAAAACTCCCAGACAGTCCATGTTTTTTTCCGCCACACTGTCGCCAAAGGCAAAAGAACTAGCCTCTGCCATGCTTTCCAATCCGGTAATTGTAGAAACTGATGCGCAAGAGTCAATTAAGAATGTTTATCAGGATGTGGTACGGGTTAGCCCAAGCAGCAATAAGTTAGATACTTTGCACAAATTGCTTGCAGACGCCAATGCTAATGAAGCTCCGCAGAAAGTGCTCATATTTTCTCGGACAAAGTACGGAGCCGATAAACTTGTTAACGCTATGCGCGGGAAAGGTCACAAATGCGACTCACTTCACGGCAATAAATCTCTAAGCAACCGCACTAAGGTGTTGAGTATGTTTAAAAGAAGCGAGATAAATATATTGGTAGCAACCGATGTGGCTTCACGGGGAATTGACGTCCCGGATATTTCTCATGTTATCAATTTTGACAAGCCGGCAACATACGAAGATTATATTCATCGAATAGGCAGAACCGGAAGAATTTTGGCTGGGGGATAGGGATTCGAACCCCAATACCTGGGACCAAAACCCAGTGTCCTACCGTTAGACGATCCCCCACTGTCCGCGGTCATTATATAGTGTAAAATTATCCGGTGCAAAAGGTTTTGCCAAAAATGTATAAGGCAACTGTGCTGAAAAAATCGTGGATGAGTAGTCGCGACATTTTGCTCACCCTCACGCTTGTTGAACCAGTCGAGATTGACTTTACCCCCGGTCAGTTTGTGTCGTTAAAAGTTGACGAAACCGCGTTTCGCGCGTATTCCATTTGTTCAAGTGCAGACAATAAAAGTGAGATTTCTTTGCTTGTTTCGTCGTTTCACAACGGTTTGGGCGCCAATTACGTCAAAAACCTAAATATTGACAGTGACGTAACCTTTGTTGGCCCGGGCGGCAGATTTATGTTTAGCAGTCAAGTCGCGCCGGAGATAGTTTTTGTGTGCACAGGTACCGGAATTGCGCCGTTTGTCTCAATGCTGCACCAGGTGCTGGAACTCAATCTGGCAGCAAAAATAAGATTAGTTTTTGGCGTCAGGACAAAGAAAGACGTTCTGTTTTTAGACTTTCTAAACTCGTGCAAAAGCAAACTAAATAACTTTGACTATAAAATCTGCTTGTCCCAAGAAAAGAGCGCCGAGTTTTTGCATGGGCGCGTTACTGACAACGTTGTTATACCAAACCCCAAATCCGCACACGTCTACCTTTGTGGCCATCCAAATATGGTTGATGATATGAAACTCCGCTTGGCGGCTTTGGGAGTTCCACAATCAAATGTATTCTCAGAGAAATTTACAGTCTGATAGAATTTATGGACTATAAAACACTAACAACGGAAACATATAACAGATCGGCAAAAGAACTATCTGAACACTTTAAAGGGATAGGAGATAGAACACAAGACGTCAAACTTGCGCTATCGCTTGCTAAAATGGATACGGGTAAAGAAGCACGTGTTTTAGAGATAGGCTGTGGCGATGGTAGAGATGCCCCGGAAATCATCAAGCGCGTGAAGTGGTACCAAGGCATTGATTTGTCTGTAGAACTACTCAAGCTGGCGCGCGCTAAATCGCCAACCGCTAACTTTGTATTGGCAGATGCTTTGGTTTTTGATTATCCAAGTGGCTTGGATGTTGTTTTTGCTTTTGCTTCGCTTCTGCATGTAAATAAAAATGACTTTAAATCTGTATGCCTAAAAGTTAGGAGAGCATTGCGAGTCGGCGGAATATTTTTTGTATCACTCAAGGAGCGGGAGAATTATGCCAGAGAGATAAAAGCAGAAAGCTATGGAAAGCGGGTGTTCTATTACTATACAACTGTCCTTGTTAAGAATCTGGCAGGAAATGGGTTTGAGACCGCACACGAAGAACGCTACGTTATTGGACACACACTGTGGTTCAACATTGCCTTGAGAAAAACCTGAGTCATGGTGGGCGGTGCAGGGATCGAACCTGCGACCCCTTCGATGTCTGGTTCTTAGCCAGCGCCAATTTTGGTGGGAGACATAGGATTTGAACCTATGACCCCTCGGATGTAAACCGAGTGCTCTAACCGCTGAGCTAGTCTCCCAAAATTGGCCAAAACGAAGTGCTCTAACCAGCTGAGCTAACCGCCCGCAATAGTGGAATGATAGCACAAAGACGGATGATGGGAACTAATCGAGCATGTCGCTAATCTGTTGCATATAAACTTCGGGTGAAGGGATGTTTTGAATCTCCACAAATCCTCCGCCCATGAAGATTATCCTAACTGTTCCGTATCCTAACCGCTTCCCAATCGCATTCTGATCTGTCTGCATTGATGTTATGCCCCTCATTTGGTAGGACCTTTGAGTTGTTCTTAGTGCGGCACTTATAACCGTTAATGCTTTGGGCGTGATGATGTATTTTTTAGGATGCCAGCTCATTTTAGGCACCATATAGCCAGCTGTTACCAAAAATCCGTATAAACCAAGCATAACCGTACTCAGCAGAGCAAACGTTAATTTAGAGAAAAAATCATGCAGAAATGTGACATACAGGATTAAGATTAGAATGAAAATTGCCGTTGTGGCAACAATAAAGATAATCTGTTCAACATAGACAGCCTTTTTTGATTCTACTATTACGATTTCGTCAGTAGCCTTGTCCGTCGTATGTACCGATTATACGCCTTTTGGGTATTGCTTGCTGCAAGTTGGAGTTGGTGGGGAGGGTGGGAGTCGAACCCACATAGCCGGTTTTTCAGACCGGTGCCGTGACCACCTTGGCTACCGCCCCAAAGAGATTTTTATCGTGTTCTCTGGAGCGACGGACGGGATTCGAACCCGCGACCTCCTCCTTGGCAAGGAGGCGCTCTACCAACTGAGCTACCGTCGCAGAAAATTGAACCTCAAAAACTTGGTGGGCGGGACAGGACTTGAACCTGCACGGATTTTACTCCACAACGACCTCAACGTTGCGCGTATACCAATTCCGCCACCCGCCCGTAACCTGCAAATTATACTATTCCGCCAAATTCTGGTGCCAGAGGCGGGAGTCGAACCCGCACTCCCTTGCGGGAACTGCCCTCTGAAGACAGCGAGTCTGCCAATTCCTCCACTCTGGCGAGCCAATCAACTCCCGTATAATACCAGATTTTGATACCATTTAAGTATGCACGACGGAACTCTTGTGCGAGTCAATAAATACTCAAAAAAGATTAAGGAGTTGACAATTGTTAAACGAATTTCGGTTGAGTATCCGTTGCTCTGCCAAGACATAGTGGCAAAGATGCTCTCCAAGGTTGCTGAAACGCTACCAAACCATCTGCAACTTCAAGTGGACTCTGCATATAGAACACGGAAAACACAGGAAATTTTGTGGTCGGTGCGGAAGGGCATAATTGGCGATTTGGTCTATAATCCGCAAAACGGAACACCGCCCCACTGCACGGGGGGCGCGGTAGACGCGGCTCTATTGGACAAAGGCGGGCGTGAACTAAACTTGTCCGAGCCGTTCCAAAAGTATTACAACGAGCCGCAGCTCATTTCGAACAAAATTACGGCCAGAGCGCAGGAATTAAGACTCTTGTTAAATAAGACTATGCTTGATGCCGGGTTTGCACCGCACCCAAGAGAATACTGGCACTTTTCATACGGCGATAGAATGTGGGCGGAGTATTACCGGAAAGATTTAATTTACCACGAGTTAGACATCCCCGAAGCCATGTATCACCGGCATTATAAGATTCTGTGGTTCAAACTACTTCGACACGTCTGTATTCACACGAACTATTGATACTGGTGAGGGCGCCGGGACTCGAACCCGGGACAAAGGGATTAAGAGTCCCCTGCTCTGCCACTGAGCTACGCCCCCATAGTAACCCATTATACTATTATCGCGCGTTAGTTACGTTGCGCCAACCCGCAACACACATTAAACTTACGAGAATGGACTTTTATGAACTCACCCTTTGCGGGCTTCACAGAAAACTTCCGTTCAAATATATCAACAAAAACACCAGGCTTGCCAATTTTAATGTATTGGGCGATGTGGAGCTGGTTGAAAAAATTTCGGGTGAATTGGCCAAAAAACTCAAAAGCTTCAAACCCGAATGTATTGTAGGCCCGGAGGTAAAAGTTGTGCCGATTATTCACGAACTCACAAAGAAACTCCGCCTTAAACACTATGTTATCTGCCGAAAAAGCGTCAAACCGTATATGGTGTCTCCAATAATTCTCAAACCCCTGAGCCATTTTCCCAAGCACACTCGTCCGCTTGTGATCGACGGAGGCGATAAAGAACTGCTCAAAGGTAAACGGGTGATAATACTTGACGATGTTGTGTCTACGGGCGTGACAATACGCATGGTAAAAAAATTAATGGATGATGTTGGCGCAAAAGTGGTTGCAACGGCTGCGATAATTAAACAAGGTGAAAACCAGTTTGATAACCTGCAGAATTTAATTTATCTTGCCACGCTGCCGATTTTGAAAAATCCTTGACACTGCAAAACGGAAAAACTATATTGAGCACACAGCGAGATACCTCAAACAAACCGGAGGAAACATGAGAAATAGGGTTTGATGATGCCAGTAGCATCGCGTGAGCTATTCGTTGAGTACGTTGATAATCGAATAGCTTTTTTACTGCCGGGCAGCTTTCCGATACCAAGGTCTCTTTCATGTCGGGAAGCTGTCTAGCAGTGACAGTAAACACAATTCTCAAGGAGATGCAGATGCAAACGAAACGATTCTGGTCCGTGTTGGGACTGTTGATAGTGACGGCGATGATCGCCGCCGCCTGCGGCGGCGGCGCTGTACCAGCGGCAACGGTCACTCCGGAAACCGTGGGCGGTTTCCAAAT
>Ga0075584_127_pt1 | contig 5876 bp, 6 predicted proteins | sample RifGroB1_FD_68345 | JGI IMG/M metagenome (GOLD analysis project Ga0075584, IMG submission 68345) | candidate division WWE3 bacterium GW2011_GWB1_47_11 | reverse complement strand
GCTTCATTGGCACAAGAATAGCATATATACAAGATGAAGAGCCCCGGCGCAAGGCCGGGGCTTTCTGTTTTCGTGTCAGTGCGCGTGAGCGTAGCTCGAACGATAAGGCCGACGTTCGCGCCGCCGGTCGCTTGACGGCTGGTGGGCGACGCGCTCATGGTGTGGGCAATAAGGCCCATCAGCTTCGCCGCCACAGAAGTAGAACGCACCGCTACCCGGGTTGCCGACCGGCCAGTGGCACACCTTGTCCGTCAGCTGTAGCAGGGTCTTGCGCTGCTCGATAGGAATCTCGATTAGCTCCACTTCGGGCTCTTTGTCATAGTCGTAAGTCAAGGCCGTACTGCCCGACATCATACGCGATGCTCGTGTCATGCCCGTGCCCGTCAGGCGTGCCTTGCGTGGACGTGCACGGTGGTTGCTATTTGAAGGTTCTTTTGCCCGACCCGAAAGGCCCATACGATGCACTTTGCTGATCACCGCGTTGCGCGTGATACCGCCGAGCTCGGCGGCTATCTGGCTGGCGGACAGGCCGTCAGCCCAGAGTTTTGTCAGTAGTTCGACTCGTCCGTCGGTCCATGACATTGGGTCTCCCCCGTGAGTTGTGCCCTTCACCTATTTTGAAGAGCTGTACCTTCCGACTATACCACAGGCAAAAAAGTTATTCACACCCTTTCTATCTTCCCCAACCTTTCCACAATCAATCCCCGTATCAAAAGCGAGGAAAGCGCGATGTTGGCTTCCTGCGCGGAGAGGCCGGAGTTTTCTATCAACTCGTCGCGCACCAAGGGCTCCACCAGCGCGTGGAGCGTTTTTACCTCAGCTTGGGTGAGGTCGGTGGGGAGTGCCGCCTGCTTTGGCGTGTCGAGCGGCTTGATGCCGAGCGCCTGCAAAATATCGTCCGCGGTGCGCACCAGCGTGGCACCCTCCCGTATTAGCCGGTTGACTCCGGCGCCCGTCTCGCGCCCCAGCTCGTGGGGTATTGCAAGCACCTCGCGGTTGTAGTCGAGCGCGAGCCTTGCGGTGATGAGCGTGCCGGACTTCTCCCCAGCCTCAACAATGAGCGCGCAGTGCGACATCCCTGCACTAATGCGATTGCGCTTGGGGAAATCATAAATTGCTGGGTCGACGGATATATAGAAGCGTCGTCGCAGGAGGAGGGGAGCACCGCAATGGTGTGGAGCCCGACGTCCATCGCCGCTTTGTGCGCCTCGGAGTCTATTCCGAGCGCCATGCCGGAGACTATCGCCACAGGGTAGCCGGCGAGGCCGGCGATAAGCTGTTGGCAGACACGCCGCCCATATATAGAAGTGGCGCGCGAGCCCACGACGCACAGGTACTTATGCCCCTTGGGCGGCATCTCGCCGCGCAGGTACAGCATCTTCGGCTTATCCGGTATTTCTTTCAAAAGGGGTGGGAAGTCCTTCAGATGCAGTTGGCGTATGTCGGATATCATTGTAGGATTATTCTAACGCTACTTTTTTATGCTCGATATTAAATTCATCCGGGAGAATGCCGACCTGATTAAGGCGGGCGCAAAAAAGAAACATCTTGAGGTCGATATCGACCGGCTTATGGCAGTGGACGAAAAGCGCCGCGGGCTTTTGAGCGAGGTCGAGACCATGCGGGCCAAACAAAACACCGTTTCGGACCAAGTGGTCAAAGCCAGTACGGATGAAAAGGCGCGCCTCATCGGCGAGATGAAAGTTCTCAAGGAGTCGCTCCAAGCAAAAGAAAAAGAGTTGCAGGAAGTTGACCACTCCTGGCAGCTCCTGATGGTACAAGTGCCCAACATCCCCGACCTCTCGGTGCCCGAGGGCACCACGGACGCAGACAATGTCGAGGTGCGCACCTGGGGGCAGAAACCTGCTATAAAAAATCCTAAAAGCCATATCGAGCTCACCGAAGCGCTCGGTCTCGCCGACTTTGAGCGCGGCACCAAAGTGGCCGGATTCCGCGGCTATTTTTTAAAGGGCGACGGCGCGCTGCTCAACTACGCGGTGTGGCAGTTTGTAATGGACCACTTTGTCAAAAAGGGCGGGTTTACTCTGATGCTGGTGCCGTCGCTGGTCAAGCGCGTAGCGTTCCTCGGCACCGGCTACCTGCCGCAGGGCGAGGAAGATTTGTACAAAACACAGGATGGCGACTTTTTGGCCGGCACCGGCGAGGTGGCAACAATGGCCTACTACATGAATGAGACACTGGACAAAAAAGACTTGCCGCTCAAAATTGTCGCCTTCTCTCCATGCTTTAGGCGCGAGGCGGGGAGTCACGGCAAGGACACCAAAGGCCTTATGCGCGTGCACGAGTTTTTTAAGTTCGAGCAGGTGGTGTTGTGCGAGGCCAATCACGAAGTGTCGGTCAAGCATCACGAAGAGTTGACTAAAAACGCCGAAGAGCTTTTGCAAGCGCTCAACTTGCCGTACCATGTGGTCATCAACTGCGGCGGCGACTTGGGGTTGGGACAGGTCAAAAAGTATGACATCGAGACCTGGGTTCCATCGGAAGGCAAGTATCGCGAGACACACAGCTCATCGTACTTCCACGACTTTCAAACCCGCCGGCTCAACATCCGCTACCGCGATGAGCAGGGCGCCATGCAGTACGCCCACTCGCTCAACAACACCGCGCTCGCGACCCCGCGCATCCTCATCTCTATTTTGGAAAATTATCAAAACGAAGACGGCTCGGTGACCGTGCCCGAGGTTTTGCGCCCCTACATGGGGAAGGATAAAATTCAAAAGAATAGTTAGCGGTAGTATAGAAGGATGGCCCGCATAGACCTCCCCGAGTCCCGATTGCGGTTGCGCAAGCGCCGCCGCCGTTTGCGCCTGACCGCCGCTGCCATTGTGTTTTTGCTGCTAGTATTGTCTGGTCTAGTAGGTCTGACCTACTGGCCGGCGCTGCGGATAGCCGACGTGGCCGTAAGCGGTACCTCAACACTGTCATCGAGCACTCTGGAGGCGTTTGTGCGCGAGCGGCTCGCGGGGGACTATTGGTATATCTTACCTAAGAGCAATATCTTTTTGTATCCAAAGGCGCATATTGAGAAAGATATTTTGTCGGCCTATCCCGTGCTCGCATCGGCTGACGTGCATGCGGCAGACTTTCATACGGTTGCGGTTGGCGTGATAGAGCGCCAGCCCCGCGCGCTATGGTGCTCGGACACTTGCTACTTTATGGATGAAAACGGGGTCGTATACGGCGAGGCGCCGATTTTTTCCGAGCCGGTGTACACCGTGTATGTTGGCAGCACTACCCCTTCGACTAGCTCAGGGCAAGCCAGCGGCGCACCCCCGTGGCATTATTTGACGCCGACAAAATTTCAAGCACTTTTGGCATTAGTGGACGCGGTTATACAAAAACTTTCTGGCGAAGTGTTGGCAGACGTAAGTATAAACGCCGACAACGACGTGGGCATGCGCTTTGCCGGTGGTTTTGTGCTCAAGTTTGCTTTGCACGAAGAAAGGGGGGACACTTTTGAGCGCCTTACGCTCGCGCTCACCGCCGAGCCGTTTGTATCGCACAAGCTTGTCGAATTTGAGTATCTCGATTTGCGTTTTGGGGACAAACTGTACTACAAGCTCAGGGACTAGCCACTAGCCACTAGGGTCTAGTAGACTCTAAAAATGCAGAATTTTTGGAAGAAATTGCCGAGGCCTTTTTTTGCATTGGCGCCGCTGGCCAACGTCACCGACGCGGCCTTTCGGCAGGTCATCGCCAAGTATTCAAAACTTGGACACCCCGTGTCCAAGTTTGTGATGTACACTGAGTTTGTTTCGGCCGATGGGTTGTGTTTGGCCCCAGAGGAGGGGAGGCAAAAATTGTTGCGCGACTTAAAGTATTCCGAGGCAGAGCGGCCGATTGTGGCGCAATTCTTTACTGCAACGCCAGAACATATGGAAAAAGCGGCCGCACTGGCGCAAGAGCTCGGATTCGACGGCGTTGATATCAACATGGGGTGTCCGGACAAAACGATAGAGAAGCAGGGTGCGGGGGCAAAGTTGATGCAAACTCCGCAGTTAGCTACTGAGTTAATTGCGGCCGCTAAGCGCGGCGCGCCAAACCTGCCGGTGTCGGTCAAAACGCGGCTTGGCTACAACAAAGACATTCTTTATGAATGGCTGCCCGCGCTGCTGGGGGCCGAACCGGCGGCAATCATCGTCCATGCGCGCACGCGCAAAGAGATGTCTAAGGTGCCCGCGCGGTGGGAGAGGGTCAAGCGCGCGGTAGAAATCCGCAACAAATATCAAGGCGAAACTTTGATAATAGGCAATGGCGATTTAAAAGATTTGGCCGATGCAGAACAAAAAATAAAAGAGTCGGGTGCAGACGGCGCGATGTTGGGCCGCGCGATTTTTGGCCGGCCGTGGCTTTTTGCCGAAGAGAAATTTTCTGAAAAAAGTCTAGGTGGGGGCGGCCAAAGGGAACACTTTGGGGATAAGGACTTTTTTCAGGAAGTTTTTCGAAGGTTAAATATCTTGGTAGAGCACACAAAACTGTTCGAAGAGCTGCTCGGTGACATAAAAAACTTTGCGATTATGAAAAAGCACTTTAAAGCGTATGTAGAGGGCTTCCCCGGCGCCAAAGAGTTGCGCATGCAGTTGATGGAGACGACCAATGCGGCGGAGGTTGAGGGGGTTATCGGTAGTTGGCTGGCGCAGAATAATCCTATATAGTTTGGATTAGACGGGCAGTACCATCACAACTTCATGTGCGGGTAGGATGCCTAGTTGTCTAGGGGAGAGAAGCCCATGCGCCCTCGCGCTGACTTAGAAAAGGAAGAAGGAGGGGGGTTGCGGATGGAAGGGGGCACTACCCCAACCTCGTTCCCTCACCGATGTCCCTATCAACGCTTTGGGGCGAGCAAAAATTTTTGTGAAGAAACCACGGCTAGTTATCAACGGAATCTCGCAGGTTGCTGTGGCACAAATGACAGCCGAGCCTTTGCTCCCTGTAATTCCCAATGGCGCAAATGTGTCAAATGTCTGAGCGAAGGGAGGGGCTCGAAGTCAAACAAGGTCGAGGATGTGGCTCGTGGTTTGTGCGAGGAGCATGCCGAGGGGGAACAAACCTCCGCGGTGTCCAGGCCGCGGCAGTCAACTCCTGTTCCGAAACCAGTACCCAAAGTGGTTGTTGCAATCCTGACTCAACCCAAGATACGTGTTGCCGCCTCGGCGACCGAGACTGAAACTCGATTGGAGGTAATGCGGAACATCAGTAAAAATATGCAACCAGCATCACCTAAGCCATGTCCCGTTCCGCCGGTAGTGTATGTGCCGCCCAAACGGCCCGAGATGTCAAAACCGGCGTGGAAGCCGGCTCTAAAACCGGTGGTCGTAGCGCCGGTTCAAAACTCGGCACAGTTGCCGGTCAAGAAAGAGCTGGTTGTTCTGCCCATTTTGCCCGATATTGAACTCGCTGATCTGGCAAGACGCATCGACAAACTCACTCATCGGCGAAAAGTGGTACTCGCGGAGATGTATGAGAAGGGTCATGCGAGCGCCGCCGAAGCTCTAGGATTAAGCGAAGGCTCAGTCAAGGTGTACTTGAGTAAAATCCTAACCGACCTGACCCTAGGCTATCCTTCGAACTCTCCCTTCATCAAATTGACCAGCAGGGAGAAAAAGGCGTGTTTGTTCAGGGCTTGGGAGCTTCATCACAAGGAGAGTTTCGAAAAGAATCCTCCCGGTCTTGTGCGGCAGCCAAGAAAAGTAGATAAAAAACGAGGAATCTTCTTGAAAATTTCTACTAACCTCGAATAAGATTCTTCGCTACCGCTCAGAATGACATTTGTTTTTTAATTTATAATTTCTCCTTAATATTAACACGGTTCACTTGTGCTGGGATTGGTTAAATCTTTCAGCGTAAACACACTA
>Ga0075584_133_pt1 | contig 6187 bp, 7 predicted proteins | sample RifGroB1_FD_68345 | JGI IMG/M metagenome (GOLD analysis project Ga0075584, IMG submission 68345) | candidate division WWE3 bacterium GW2011_GWB1_47_11 | reverse complement strand
AAGTATCGCGGCACCGGGCGCCATCGGGAGAGTTTGCGCAAATTGTTGGTAGCAACCGGCAAAGATGCCCGTGTTTTGATAATCAAGCTTATGGACCGGCTCCACAACATGCGCACGCTCCAGCATGTGCAGAAGGAAAAGCGCGAGCGTATTGCACTGGAGACTCTTGAAATTTACGCGGCCATTGCTCACCGGCTTGGTATGGGCGTTGTGCGCCGCGAGTTGGAGGACCTGGCTTTTGAATACGCGTACCCGGAAGATTTTACTAAAACAAAAGAGCTTTTGAGCGAGAGGACCAAAGAAACACAAGTGCGGCTCGAGGCGATGGCGCGCACATTGCGCAAAAAACTTGCCGAGGACGGCATAGTAAAGTTTGAGAGCGACCACCGCGTCAAGGGCCTCTGGAGTCTCTATCAAAAATTAAAGCGCAAAGGCGGGGACATAAGCGAGATACACGACATCGCCGCACTGCGCGTAGTGGTCGAGACGGTGCCGGATTGTTACCGCGCGCTGGGGATAGTCAACAATCTCTGGCAGCCATTGGTTGGAAAGATAAAGGATTACATCGCTTTTCCCAAACCAAACGGGTACCAAAGTTTGCACACCACGGTGTTTACCGGCGACGGCAGCATAGTCGAGGTACAGATCCGTACCAAAGAGATGCACGAGCGGGCTCAGTACGGTATCGCCGCGCATGTGATGTACAAAGAGCGCGTGGGTGCAACTCAAAGCCGCGCCTCAAGTTTTGACTGGATCAAAAGTCTTATACCAAAAATGGGCCGCGGCAGCGAAACAGCCGATACTAAGGTAGAAAAGGAGTCTACGGCACACAGTCGCCGATACGGCGACCCGTCAGCCCCGGAGTGGCTCGCCCAGTTGGGGGAAGAGGGTGTAGACGACCCCGAGTTTGAGACTTTACCCCCAAGGGCGATGTGGTAGATCTGCCACTTAACGCTACACCGGTTGACTTTGCTTTTGCCATACACTCCGATGTGGGAAACCGCATCTCTGGCGCCAAGGTCAACGGCAAGATGGCGCCTTTCAACACTGTGCTACACAACGGCGACATTGTGGAGATAGAGACGCGCAAGTCCGCCCGACCGACAAAAAAATGGCTCGACTATGCAAGGACAACTCTCGCCCGCAGACATATCCGCAACGCCCTTGGCCAAGGAGAAAAAACTAAATAGAAAAGTTTTTTGGGTCAAACGTGTTTTCGTCTATAGTTTTTTCCTCCTCCGATCGGTCGTCGAGATCCTCCACTGAAATACCACTGCCAGCAGAGGGAGCACTGTCCTGCAAAATAGTCTGGCCTGAAGCTCGCTCACCTAGGCGAGCTTCAGGAGACCCGAGGACTTTTTGCAGGACAGTGTTGCTGGCGTTCTCTTGTTTTATTGAGGTAGCTTTTGCAACCAGCGAGTTGAGTAGTTCGCGCAGGTCGCTTTCAGTCATAAAGTCGATAGACACTTTACCGCCGTTCTCCTTTGGCTCTATGGCAACGCGGGTGCCCAACACCTCGGTAAGATCGCGCTCCATTTGCAAAATCTCCGGCGCGTAGAGGTACTCTTTTTTGCGCACGCGGTCGGTAGCGATTCGGCGTGCTATAGACTCCGTGTCGCGCACGGTCAGTCGCTTGAGCATAATTTCTTTAAACAGCGTCACCTGCTCGGCTGGGCGGTCAATGAGCATCAAAAGCGGCCGGGTGTGCCCCTCGTTTATCTTGCCTTCCGCCAGTGCTTGGCGCATCTCCTCCGGCAGTGCAAGGATACGCAAAGAGTTGGAGACATACTCGCGGCTCTTGCCAATTTTGCTGGCAATTTCCGTGTGCTTGAAGCCAAACTCTTTTACCAACTTTTCAAACGCTTGTGCGCGGTCTAAGGGGTTTAAGTCCTCGCGCTGAAGATTTTCTATAATAGCCAACTCAAGCTTGGTTTTGTCGTCGTCAAACCCTGCGCGGATAAGGACAGGCACCTGGGCTATACCGGCGATTTTTGCGGCGCGCAAACGTCGCTCGCCTGCTATAAGCTCATACTCTGCGGCAAGTCCTCCATCTGCCTTTTCTACCTCGCGGCGCGAGACGGTTAGCGGTTGCAAGACACCGTACTGTCGTATGGAGCGCGCAAGATCGGCCAACTTTAACTCGTCAAACTCTTTGCGGGGCTGGAAGGGGTTTGGTTTAATCTTGTCCACCTCTATCCAAAAAATCGCGTTGTTGAAAAACTCCGACATGTAACTAAATAGTACCACTTTTTTGTATTTCGCTCACCAGTTCGCGGTTGTGCCGGAGGTGGGACTCGAACCCACACCCCTTGCGGGACACGATTTTGAGTCGTGCGCGGCTGCCATTACGCCACTCCGGCAATACTACTCTACCCTACCACTCTCACCCTTTTTGTGGTAGTGTGCAGGCGGTCTCGAACCTTGATTAAACTTAGGAGAAATCAAATGGCACTAGTCACAGCCCCCTCGGGCAAAGATTTTGACGACATTGATCGGCTTCTTCTGCGTCTCGGAAATGCGGTCGGCTTTATACAATGGTATGACAAAGGGCATATTCTTGCGTCAGGCCACGAGTCGCATATTTATGTGGAAGGGCGTGAGGATACCACCCAAAACCCGGGGTTCCTTTCCCTGGCATGCTGGAAAATACTGAAGGATGTCATGGATATCATGGGGGGCGAGCAAGACTTTCGTCATCCCCGCTTTATCGGCATTCCACATGCTGCCTATGGGTGGACATCGGCCATCACCATGGTCGACCACTTTTCAGATATCACCCACCGTCAAGCATGCCACTTGGTCATGCGCGCAAGCGTAAAGGGGCACGGCGGCCGCGAAGGCAAGTGGGTTGCAGGAAAGCCAAATCCGAAAGAGTACCGGGATATCCTTTTTGACAATGTGGTCACCACCGCAGGCAGTATGAAGGTCGCCGCGAAACACCTTGTTGAGGATGGCTGGAAGCTGGCCGATGTTGACGCGATGGTCTTTGTCGACCGACAGCAGGGCGGCCTCGAGGAAATGCGGCGCGTGGGCTTCCACCAAGTCCACGCCTGCTACAACCTGCTCGACATTGCCTATGTTTTGGGAGAAATCGGGGTCTGGCCAAAGGCGGTCACGAAGAAGATTGAGCAGGAAATTAAAAAGAATCAATTTGCATAACTCGCGCGCTTGCGCTCCCCGGCCTGAAAATGGCCGGGGGTTCTTTTTTCCGGCCGTAGCGTGTGGGTTTATTTTTGTGTAGATTAAAACCGTGCAAAAACCAAAAACTAAAGTCATCGCAGTGGTTGGGCCTACCGCCTCGGGCAAGTCGGCTCTTGGCATATTTTTAGCCCAAAAACTCGGCGGGGAGATTATCTCCGCCGACTCTCGGCAAGTGTACAAAGGCCTCGACATCGGCACCGGCAAGGTGACCAAAAAAGAGATGGCGGGTGTCCCCCACCACCTGCTTGATGTTTCCTCACCAAAAAATCAATTTTCTGCCGACAACTTTGTAAAACATTCAGAAAAAGCAATAAAAGATATAACTGGAAGTGACTTGATATATCAAGTCACTTCCCGCGCGCAATTCCACCGTGTGCCAATAGTGGTGGGCGGCACTGGGTTTTATGTCGACGCGCTTTTGGGGCGCATTACCCTGCCACAGGTACAGCCCAACCGCGCGCTGCGCGCGCGGTTAGAGAAACTCTCTACCGAAAAACTTTTTGCTATGCTCAAACAAAAGGACCCTGCGCGCGCAAAGACTATAGAGCCAGAGCACAAGCGCCGCCTAGTGCGCGCGCTTGAGGTGGCTGAAGTGCTCGGCAAAAGCCCCCCACCCAGGCGGCAGGAGCAAAAAACATCCGTACTCGCCTATTTGCGCGAATGAGAGACGGTATGGTGGCAGAGGCCAAGCGCCTGCATGCCAAGGGGCTTTCGTACAAACGTATGGAGGAGTTGGGGTTGGAGTATCGCTACTTGGCGCGCCTATTGCAACACAAAATTTCAAAAAAAGAATTTGCAGAACAGCTTGAGCGCGAGATAGGCAAATACGCCAAGCGCCAAATGCGCTGGTTTAAACACAACCACGATATCCACTGGGTCAAAAGCCCGTCTGATAGTCGGGCAGGCAAAACAGAGGCCCTGCGGCTGGCAAAAAGTTTCTTGAGCGGGCGCTGAGGGAATCGAACCCCCAATAGCGGTTTTGGAGACCGCTGTTATGCCATTTAACTAAGCGCCCGTAGGGCTTAGGATACTACTTTTTTGCCTCTTTGTGCACAGTTTGCGCTCGGCACCACTTGCAGTACTTTTTAAGCTCTATTTTGCGCTCAACCAACTTCTTGTTTTTGGAGCTCCAATAGTTTATGCGCTTGCATTTCTGGCATTGCAGTTTTATCAGCCGGTCTTGTGACATAGGTCACAGAAATATACCTTAAAGAGACCTATTAGGCAACTTATTGCGGTAGATGGAAGGAGGTGCCGTCCCACACGGCCATAACTTCTTTAAACTGGTAGGTGGAGCCGTTCCAGGAGTAACGGTCTACAGAGTTGTTGCCTCCCACCGTCAAATACAGGTCAAGATATCCGTTAATGAGTGTGTTAGAGAGTCCAACCTCGCCACCGACAATGGTGCTGTATATGTTTGTCCACTTACCGCTGGCCTTTTTATATACATCGAGTGTACATCCGCCAGAACCGCAATAGGTTGGGAGATTTTCGTACACTAACGCCTCTGGCACTCCGTCGTCCGTAATGTCGACTAGAGCAATATCTACAGCAAACTCACCAACAGACGGATATGCTTTTTGCTCTGCCTCCACATCGTCGGAGTATAGTGCATAACTTCTGTACCCAAAATTTGTGGAAACAGTGTTTGATATGCCGCTTTAATATCGGGGAATGCTTGAATTTGTGTTTGCGGTTGGACCCACGTGCTTTGCGAGGTAATAGTGGTTTGGTTGTCGCCACCACTGTAGTAGACTCCGTTTTGCACAGTTTGCACCGTCGGGCCTCCTGTATTTGTGGTTAATGAGGAGAGCCACCACAATAGCCCTCCACCAATAACCACCGTCGCGACTATAAGTACAGTGAGTATTTTAGAAATGTATGGCTGTATAGGCATAGTATAGATTATGTACCACAAACTTTAGAAACATAGCTACTAGCCCATGGCACTACACCGGACTTTTTTACAGTTCCAGGTCCCGAGTAGTAGGCGGCGGCAGTTAATTGACAGGTACCGAATTGTTTTTGCAACTGCGAGATATACTGCACCCCTAGGTTTGTGTTGACCGTCGGGTTGGAGATGGTTTGAGCAACAGGAGAACATGCCGCGCTAGTACTGTTGCCACTGGAAAGACATGAGCCACAGCTGGAAGACACAGATGGGTTTATACTGCAAGCGGTCCGCGAAAGCACTTGCATACAGCCGACAGCCCCCGTTGGGCTAGTGGTGCAATTGATACCACCACTCGACTCGGCTTGCGCGATAGCTTGTGCGAGAGCACAGTTGCCATATTGTGCACATGCAGTTGCAATATACGAGGCCAATTGAGGATTGTTTACAGCTCCAACATATACCGGCACCGTGGACCCCAAAGAGCCGCCCGATGAGCTAACACACCCACTCGATCCTTGTGTATATCCCGACGGGCAGTAGCTTCCGTTGGGCCCTTCGCACATACCGCCATTGTAGATACCACCCGTTGTTGAGCATGGGTCCACATTTACTATAGACTGTGACGAACTGATGGTGGGATTATAGCTCTGCAGTGCAGGTAGTGTACCTAACCATTCGCCGACGGTTATTGTGCGGGTAACCCCGGGACGAGACTCGTTTGATTCGCACTCAAGACTGTTCCAATTATTTCCAATGTAGAAGTCTTGCTTGACCAAGACGCTCAAGACTGTTTGCACCACTAGCCAGCCGGTAAGTGCAAGCATAAAACCAATAAATACCGTTTTAAAAATGCCCTTGGCTCTTGTTATATTTGTTTTATTACCGGCAGAGGTAAAATAAAGGATGCCTGCCCAGGCAAACATCACAACAGCAATGGGGATGGAGAGCCCTATTAAAAAATTGATGATGTTTTGTATGAGCTGGCCAAAGTTGCAAAGGTTACAATTGATTCCGGTGCAGGTCACCAAACCGCCCGAAGGGATGCCACTTTGTGATGATCTGTTCAACTGCGGACTATAAATAGGTGTGGGG
>Ga0075584_126_pt1 | contig 6960 bp, 6 predicted proteins | sample RifGroB1_FD_68345 | JGI IMG/M metagenome (GOLD analysis project Ga0075584, IMG submission 68345) | candidate division WWE3 bacterium GW2011_GWB1_47_11 | reverse complement strand
TTCTCACAAATTACGCTAACCCCCGTTGCCGTGCACCGTTTATAATTCGCCTGTTCCTTGGAAAACAGGTCTCAATGTGCTAATATTATTGCAACTGCAACAAAAAATCGCCAAAGGCTGTAGACTGCCCCAGGATCAATTTTTTTGCAAAAGATGACTACTAACTCACTAGACCTCAAAATACTCATCGCAAAATATTTGGAATACTGCGAGGTGGATAGAAATCTTTCCCAAAACACAATCAAGATGTATCACTTTTATTTAACTGATTTTATTTCTTGGATCCAAAAAATAACGGAACACGAAAATCCCCGGATAACTGATTTGGATTACGACTTAATAAAAAAATACCGAGTTGATTTAAATCGCCGGATAAGTTCCAGATCCCACGAAGAATTAAAAAAATCCACTCAAAAGACATTCTTGGTGGCGTTGCGTGCATTTCTCAAATATCTGGTGCAAGAGGAAGACATTTCAATTTTGTCGCCGGATAAGGTTGTGCTTGGAAAGCCGGAAGCCGGCGTGCCCAAGGTTTTAAACCGGGAGCAACTGCTTGCGCTTTTTGGCGCGCAGAACCTTAGCAAGCGCTCCGGCCTGCGGGATCGCGCAATATTGGAACTGCTCTTTAGCACCGGCACACGAAATGACGACTTTAGTCCGCTGTTCTTGCGCTACAGCGGCAGAAGCATGGGCGAGAACGATATTGACGGTGAATCTTTGCGGCTAACGGTTCGCAGCGTTCAGCGGCTGGTCAAAAAATATGTGGTGAGGGCGGGAATCTCGGTTGATGCGACGCCGCACACACTGCGCCACAGCTTTGCCACCGGTCTCTTGCGCGAAGGCGCCGATTTAAGGTCTGTGCAGGAATTGTTGGGCCATTCCAACGTTTCAACCACTCAAATTTATACCCACGTTACAAACTTGCAGTTGAAGGAAGCGCACAAAAAGTTTCATAAAGACCCGCAAGCCGTGGTTTTGGACTGATTACACACATAACGTCGTTATTCACGATGAGGGGGGTTTTTCCCTACCTAAGCAACCCAATTGCTTTCTGGAGTATCTCTAAAGCCTTATTCTTGTCCCCTGCCCTATTGTATGCGTCTGCCAAACTGCAGTAGCCGCCAACCGATTTGGGTTCTGCCGCAACATATTTTTCAAAGTTTTCAACGGCCTCGGTATACTTATTTTCGGCCATTTTTGCATCGCCAACGGCTTTGTATACTTCGGCGCTGGTTTTTGTCTCCGGGTCAACAACCAGCCTGACGCCTTCCAAAACATAATCGGCAAGATTTTTGCCTTGGTTGGTTGCTACGTATGAAACGGTGTTGTACGAGTTTGCAATACCCTTTACGCGATCCTCGGTTTGGTCTTGGATTTGGGACTTAATGTCTTCTGCGGCTTTGTCAACGATCACTTGTGTCTGAATGTCTTTTAGGGGAGAATCGCTTAAATTCACCGATTTGAGAATGGTCGGATTTTTGTACACGTATACGCCCAAGAGGACCATTGCGGCGATGAAAAGGACAAGGTTTGTTTTGGCGGCGCCAGCTTGGGGCATGCCTCTAGTATACACTTTGGCGGTTGAGCGGCGAGAATGAACATCTATGAATGTTACACGGGCCAAACCGCCGCAACGCAGCCAAGTGAAATTGTGTGCCGTAACCTTTGTTGCGGTCAAATCCGTAGTTTTCGTACGTTTTGTGATACTGCCGCATTAAATCGCCGCGGCAATGGAGATACTCAACCTGTCGCCGTGCTTTATATTTGTTTGAACGCCTCTATTCAGCGATTTTATTGGAAACGCGTCTACCAGCACGTGTTGCGGCTTTACGGAGAGTTTTTGGACTGCGGTAAAAAATGCACTTTGGGTTGCCTTTGAAATTCCCCATTCATCAACATTGCCCGGTTCAATAATTTGGATTGAATATGAAACCGCGTTATTAATTATGAACTCACTTAACTCTTGCCTGACTTTTGGTGTGAGAAGTTTAGAGTCGTTAATCCTGAGATATAGATTTCTCGCTACGCTCGAAATGACAGTTTGTGTTGGCTCAAAATGATGGCTATTGAGTATTACAGCGGCGGCAACCAGAGGCCCGGCCAACGCTCCCCTGCCCACTTCGTCTACTCCCGCTATAAAATCAACGCCAAGACCCCACAGCTTTTCTTCATTTACCAGCAGATTCTTCCGGTTCATCTTCCTCGGCAAGAAATGCCACACTACCAACACTGTCCCGGCTCTCCAGCCTAATCAACCTTACGCCCTGTGTAGACCTGCCCAGCTTTGGAATTTGCTTTTCGCCAAGCCTAATCACTTTTCCGCTTGTGGATGCTATGAGCGCGTCGGCGGCCACTTCTTTTGACTGAGCCCTAATTGCAACCACGGTGCCGGTTTTATCCGTAACGTTGTACGTTAACAAACCGGATCCGCCTCTGTTTTGGACTTTATATTCGATCAAAGGCGTCTTTTTACCGTAACCTTTTTGTGTTAGCGCAATTAGATTACCGCCTTTCGTGTCTTTGGATAGTACTTCCATGCCAATAACTTCGTCTTTGGCTTTTATTCTTATTCCGGTAACTCCGGCGGCGGCGCGGCCCATTGCGCGCACATCCTTCTCTGCAAACCTAATGGATTGTCCGTTTGCGGTCACAAGCATAACCTCGTCGCCGCCGCCGGACAGCTTGGCCCACACCAAATCATCCTCCCCGCCAAGTTTAATCGCCAAAATCCCGTTTGTTCTAATGTTTGCAAATTCTTCAATTGCCGTCTTTTTTACCACGCCTTGCTTTGTACCAAAAACCACAAATCCCTCCCCCGCGTCCAGTTGCGCGGATGCAACCGGCAAAAACGCCGCCACGCGCTCTTCCTGCGAAATGTTCAAAAAGTTCACAAGTGCCGTACCTTTGGCTTGTCTGCTGCTTTCGGGTATCTCCCATATTCTTAGCTTGTAAACCTTGCCTTTGTTGGTAAAGAACAACGCGGTATCGTGGGTTTGGCAAGTCTTTATTTCATCAACAATGTCTTCTTCCTTTAAAGTTTGGCCCGAGACTCCTTTGCCTCCCCTCCCCTGTTTTTTGTAGACATCGGGTTTCATGCGCTTTATGTAGCCGCTCTTTGACAACGAGACAATGCACACTTCGTTGGCAACCAAGTCCTCATCGCTGATTTCGCCCACTTTGCCTTTTATAACCTTTGTCCGTCTCTCATCGGCGTATTTTTCTTTTATCTCCAAAAGTTCCCTTTTGACAATGTCAATTATTTGTTGCGGCGATGATAAAATTGTCTCAAAGTTCTTAATTGCTTGTACTATCTCTTTTAGCTCGTCTTCAATTTTCTGTCGTTCCAACGCTGCCAATTTGCGAAGTTGCATGTCTAAAATGGCTTGGGCTTGCATGTCGCTCAAAGAGAATTTTTCCATTAAACCTGCTTTTGCGGTTTCCGAGTCTTTGCTTGCTCTAATCAGCTTTATAACCTCGTCAATATTGTCTATGGCAATTTTTAGCCCGAGCAAGATGTGTTCGCGCGACTTGGCTTTTTTGAACAAAAATAAGGTTCTTCTTACGGTTATGGTTTGTCTGTGTTTCACAAACTCTTCCAGGATTGCTTTGAGCGTGAGCAATTTTGGCTCGCCGTTTACGAGTGCAACCATGTTTGCGTTAAACGAGTTTTGAAGCGGCGTATATTTGTAAAGGCTATTTTCTACTTTTTGCGGAAGCGCGTCCTTTTTTAGTTCAATAACTATTCTAATGCCGTGCTTGCTTGACTCTTCCCGAAGGTCGGCGACGCCCACCAGCCTTTTGTCGCGCACCAAGTCCGCAATTTTTTCAACCAGCGTTGCCTTGTTAATCTGATATGGGATCTCCGTTACAACTATTTGAACTCTTCCGCCCTTTATCTCTTCAATTTCCATTTTTGCCCGCGTTATTATTCTCCCGCGCCCCGTTGCATACGCCTGGATTGTTTCTTTTTGGTCGTAAATTATTCCGCCCGTTGGAAAGTCCGGGCCCTTTATGACTTTGATCAGATCTTCAACGGTTGCTTGTGATGAAAACTGCGGGCGGGTTACTGCAATTGTGAATGCGCCTTGCGCGCCTTCAAAGGCCTGAACTGTTTGGATGTCGTCTTTTGATGGGTTTTGGCCAATGTCCTGCGCATTTTCTATTAAAATGGTTATGCCGTCTATAATTTCGCCCAAATTGTGGGGCGGAATGTTTGTTGCCATTCCAACCGCAATGCCCTGTGCGCCGTTTAGCAGTAGGTTTGGAATGCGCGAGGGCAAATACACCGGCTCCATGTTTTGCAGGTCATTTAGCGCAAAATCTACCGTTTCTTTGTCTATGTCTTCGTAAAGCTCTTCGGCGATTTTGGTAAGTTTGGCCTCGGTGTATCGCATGGCGGCTGGAGGATCGTCGTCAATGCTGCCAAAGTTTCCCTGGCCGTGGACTAGCGGGTAGCGCAAAGTAAAGTCCTGCGCCATGCGAACCATAGCATCGTAAACGGATGTGTCGCCGTGCGGGTGATATTTTCGCAAAACCTCGCCCACCACTGCCGCCGACTTGTAGAACTTGCCGGCGGCGGTCATGCCCTGGTCTTGCATTGCGTAGATGATGCGGCGCTGAACGGGCTTGAGACCGTCTCTAACGTCCGGAAGCGCGCGGGCAACAATAACGCTCATTGCATAATCCAGGTACGCGGACTGCATCTCCGTTACTATGTTTGCCGAAATTATGTTTGCGCTTTCCGTTAGTTCGGTGATTTCTTCGTCCTTTGCCATAACCAGAATATGTTATCAGGTTTGAGGATTGGCTTCAATGCAGCGTCTTCTCAATGGCCGGGGCAATATCTTTCTTGCGGCTCATCACCGGACCGCAGTCGGCGATGTTATTGGTACCTTTTGTTGTAAACGCCTTTTCAATCACTTCCCGCTCGGCGTCGGTTGCGTAAACAATTTGCGAGTTAATGTTTAGTATGTCTGTTAGAACCAAATAAGCCTGTTGGACACCTTCGCTCACCTTTATCTTCTCCAGCGCTTTCACCAACCCGTCCTTTTGTTTGAGCACTTCGCCGGGCTCAACGGTCTCCACTTGGCCAATCAGCACTTTTGTGCCGCCAAAGTTAAAAACCTTATAATCCCTCTTTACTATCTCCCGGGCGGTTAGGCCGGTAATGTTGGACTTGGCCTTGAAAATCTCAAAAGTCAATTTATCCAAACCCAAGCCCAACTCGTGCGACAGCGCGTGCGCAATGGTTGAGTCAATGCCGGTTGTTGTGCTTGACTTAAGGCCCTGTGTATCCGAGAGGATAGCTGCGAGTATGAGCGACGCAATTTCTTTTGATGGCTTAATGCTCTTTGCTTCAAAGAGTTCGTAAATAATTGTGCTGGTTGACCCAACCGGTCTTACGTCAATTTTCAACGGCGATGTAAAGCTAATGTTAATTTTGTGGTGGTCAACTATTTCCAACACTTTTTCGTTGTCAACCTGTTGTGCCCTTTGAGATTCTTCGTTGTGGTCAACAAGAATGAAGCGGTCCTCATCAGCGATTTTATAGTCGCCAATGACTTTGGGAATTTTTACATTGAACTGTGCCAAAATGGTTTCCGCCTCTTTGTTGACTTGTTCTGCCGCTACGGGGATTATCTGCGCCGATTTGTATATTTGCGCTTTTTCCAGAAACTGGGCGTATTCAACTGCCGATGATACGGCGTCCAAGTCCGGAGATTTGTGGCCGATTATAAAGATTCGCATGGTTTGGAGTTTAGCATGGGGTTGGGCGGCGCGCAAAGATGTTCCTTGTTTCAGAAAGAAAATCCTTTGTGCGCGCCGCCCCGTCCGGCCCAGGTTACACCGAGCCGGAAATTGCCGTGCTGCGTCCGTCGGCCCCGGGAGCGTAGTTCACCTCGGCTCTGTGCCCGCTACAAGCGGGAACGGTTTCAAAGGCGCCGGGGAACCGGAAATCCCTCACGTCTTTGCCGTACTTTGCCGGCGGCGCGGTCCAAGCGCCTTCTTTTAGCATCCGGCGACATATGGCACACTTGGTTTGGGTCATGGTCCAAATCTCCTTTGCAGATAAGATTAGACCTTTATAATCCAAAAATAGCTGGCAGTCAATACTGCCATCCATTGTTTGTCATCCTGAGCCCGCCAAGGCGAGGCGAAGGATCTAGATTCCTCGCTGCGCTCGGAATGACGTGTCGAAATTACCGAAGCGTTGTAACGTTTTCCTTAATTGGCAAGGTAAAGTACACCTTTGTGCCCTCCCCCACCCTACTCTCAACCCGTATTGTGCCTCCGTGTAAATCTACCAATTTCTTTGTAATGAAAAGCCCAAGGCCCCTACCCGTTCCTTCCATCACAAGCGGCCTGTTTTTTACTCTAAAGAATTTGTTGAAGATGTGAGGCAACATGGCTTGCGGAATGCCTTTTCCCGTATCTTCAACCAATATCTCCAGAAAAGAGTCATCCTTTTGTGCCGCCGAAACTTTGATGTTTCCGATTTCCGTGTAGCTTAGCGCGTTGTTTAGCAAATGTCTGAAAATGTCTTTGGTTTTTGAGATGTCAATAACAACCATTGGCAACGGTTCCGGCAGCGGAATAAATTTTAGCTCAATTCCTTTTCTCGCGGCGGCTTCTTTATATTCGCCGACAATGCTTAAGATTAGCTCTTCAAGTTGTGTGCGCATTGGCGATAGTTTCAACTTGTCCTCGGTTATGTCGGCCACAATTAGAATATCCTGAATTAGCATGACTAGGCTATCCGTTTGTTTTATTGCGTTGTCAAGATATTGTTTTTCATCGTCGCTAAGTTTGCCAAAGGTTTCCGGTTTTTCCAGAAAACTCAAGAAACCGCGGATGGCGGTTAGCGGTGTTCTTAGCTCGTGAGCGGAGAGAGAAACAAAATCAAGCTTCATTTGCTCAAGAAACTCTTCTTTGGAAACGTCTTTCACCGCAATAATGCAG
>Ga0075584_134_pt1 | contig 7090 bp, 4 predicted proteins | sample RifGroB1_FD_68345 | JGI IMG/M metagenome (GOLD analysis project Ga0075584, IMG submission 68345) | candidate division WWE3 bacterium GW2011_GWB1_47_11 | reverse complement strand
TAAGTATTGCTATCTAGTAGTTAATTCGATGATGAAAAACTTGTAATATGAATTGGCAAGAAATAGTAAAACAAAATAATCTTAATGTTTCTATAATCACCTTAAAACAGCTTAACCTTGCTACGAGAATCGATGCTGAACATTATCAGGCTCATTTCCTAGAAATTATAGATATAGTAAAGAAAAAGAATAATAAAAGGCTTGCTGAACTAGTTACTAAGCCAATTACAACTGGACATACACCTTCTATGCAAGATGAAAGTTATTATGGAGGTGATACAAAATTTATCAAAACTGATAACCTCCGAGATAACATAATCACTGAGGATTTTAACCACTATTTGTCAGATAAAGGAGCGTTAAAATTAAAAAATGCACTATTACAGCCAGATGATGTGATTGTTACTATTATTGGAGCAAATTATAGTGTGGTAGGAAGAGTCGCTAGAGTATTTGTTGACCTTGGAAAATCTGCGATAAACCAAAATATTTCACTGATAAGACCCAAAATAAAGTCAGGATATTTAACAACATTTCTGACGGGGAAGTATGGAAAGCAACAACTTTATTATCTAAGTAGACAGACAGAGCAAGTAAACTTAAATAATGTTGAGGTTGCAGACGTCATAGTACCTATTCCATCAAATGATTTTGAAGAGAAGATACATAATATTCATACCGAAACCCACAATTTACAGCTACAAGCGAAGTCTTTATACTCCCAAGCCGAAGCACTGCTCCTTTCCGAACTTGGATTGTTCGACTACATACCAAATGAGGCTAATACTTCAATCCGTGATTTATTTGAATGCTTACAAGATGACCGTTTTGATGCTGAATACTGGATGCCTAAGTATGATGAAATGCAAAAGCGTGTTGCTAGTGTAACCCAAGGTAAATTAGAACAAATAGTACATCACAAAAAAGGTGTTGAGGTTGGAAGCGATGCTTATCAAGAAGAAGGTGAAGATTTTATTAGAGTATCAGACTTTAATATTTTTGGTATTGAAGGGGTAGAAAAGAAAATATCAGAAGAACTATATGAAAATCTTAAAAAAAACTACCAGCCGAAAAAAGGTGAAGTATTATTTACTAAGGATGGGACTATTGGCTTGTCTTATGCTGTAGACGAAGATATTAAGGGTATTTTAAGCGGAGCTTTTTTAAGACTACAACCAAAAACAAATATAAACGTACACTATCTAGCACTTGTACTTAATTCTTTATATTGCAAATATCAAATCGAGCGAATGTCTGGTGGTGCAATTATTGCTCACTTAAAACCTGATAGTGCTATGAAAATTAACATTCCTATACTTGCTCAGACGAAACAAGATGAATTAGGGGATATGGTTATTCAATCCTTACAAAAGAGAAAAGAGGCAAAGGATTTATTAGATAAGGCTAAGCGCGCAGTGGAACTGTTTATTGAAGAGGATGAAGAAACTGCCTTGAGGCTTTTGAGATAAGTCTATGAAATCAATAATAATTGCTAGAGTTTCAACAGAAGAACAAAAAGAAGCCAATAACTCTTTACCTGCTCAAATTCACAGAATGGAAAAATATGGTCAGAGTAAGGGATTTGAATTACTTAAATCATTTAGTTTCGATGAATCCGCCTATAAAGATAAAAGGGATACTTTTGATGAAATTTTAGATTTTATTGAGAAGCAAAAAGAATCTATTGCGGTAACCTTTGACAAAGTAGACCGTCTCTCAAGAAACATCTTTGATACTAGAGTCGCTACTTTATATGAGAAAGCCCTAAAAGATGAAATAGAACTACACTTTGTTTCTGATAGTCAGGTTATCAATAGCAAATTATCTGCTGTAGAGAAGTTCAATTTTAGTATTAGTTTAGGGTTAGCAAAATATTATTCCGATGCTATTAGCGACAATGTTAAAAGGTCTATAGAACAAAAACTAAGAAGGGGCGAATTCCCTGGCAAGGCTCGTTACGGATACAACAATATTACATTAGCCGACGGTAAAAAGGACATAGAACTTGATAGTTATGAAGCACAATTAGTAAAAAAGACTTATGAACTATATAGCACCCAAGCTTACTCAATGGATTTGTTACGCAAGAAAATGAATAAAGATTATGGTGTTGCTTGGTCAAAAGGGTTTCTAGACAACATCTTAAAAGATAAATTTTACTTCGGAATAATGACTGTTAAAGGTAAAGAATATCCACATAAATATACTCCTATTATCACTAAAGAGTTGTTCGACCAAGTCCAAGCAATAAAAAATGAACGAGGTACAAAGAGATTTAAATACGATTCAAAGAAGAAAAAATTGTATCAAGGTCTTTTGCGTTGTGCTCATTGTGGTTTAGCTATAACCCAAGAAGAACAAAAAGGAACAATGTATTATCATTGCACTCAGTATCATGGTAAACATGGTGCAGAATGGCTTACAGAGGCTCAGATAACCGAACAATTAGGCAGTGTCTTTAAACAGATACAGGTTCCCGACCATGTAATGAATCAGATTCTTGAAAATCTTAACAATGTTCATAAAGACAAGTCGGAGTTTAGAAAACAACAATTCAATAACCTAACAAAAGAGCGTGAAGTGTATTCAAAGAGAATTGAAAGAATTTATATAGATAGGCTTGATAGGCGTATTACTGACGATGAATATGACAAATACTATGAAAGCTTTCGTTCAAAAATAGAAGAAATAGACACCCAATTAGCTATGTTACAAGATGCCGAGGATAACTACTATATAACCGCTAAATACTTGCTAGAGCTAGCAAATCGAGCATATGACCTGTTTATAAGTTCGGAAGTTGAGGAAAGAAGGCAATTATTGAAGCTAGTACTATCGAACCTAAGAATAGAAGGTAGAAATGTTTGCTATGACGCAGTAAAACCCTTTGATTCAATACTCGTTTCTGCAAATAGTCAATCATGGCTCCCCGGGCTGGACTCGAACCAGCAACCTACCGCTTAACAGGCGGGCGCTCCACCATTGAGCTACCGGGGATCGTCTCAACCGATATGCTATCANACGGAGAAGGGAACTTATGCCTGCGTTTGCGGAGGAGCCGCAACAACCGGCAGCTTTTCGCCCTCGGCCAGTTTTACAATCGCAATTGCGCCAAAAACCGTGTTGACGGCAAAAAACCAAAGAGGCAGCGGAATTTGGTATCCGGCTGCGGTGGCCATAAAATCAATGACCAGCGGCAAAGTCATGGTATGAATGCCAACCTGATAGTACTTGGAAAAACTAAGGTTCAGCTTTCTTATCTTCCCAACTAACATCAACCCAACTGCAACAAACAAAAGATAGACCAGCCTGAATCCCGTGTAATAAAAGACCATGGCAACAAAAATCAGCGCGCCAACAAAAAATGGTATGTAGCGAACGAAAGGGCGAAATTGGTCTACAAGCACGGTAACCTCTTTATTTGAGATTTGGCCGTTTGGGACGTCTTTCAGGGGAAATGCCTCAATTTTATTCTCGCCCTTCACCAAAATGTTTTTGCTGTTGACTAAGGCTATTGTTTGGTAATTTTCCACGTCGTCTAAAGTGCCGTTTGAGTCAAAGACGATGAGATTTTTAGGCGCAGGTTCGCCCGACTCCGTTTTGAGCTCCTGCATTTGCCCGGCGGGAATCGGGATTATGTACGGCTCCGGCTGGTTTATGCTTACAGCTCCGTCTTGCGATGTTATGACCAAATCCTGCGGATATAGCTTTGCGATATCGTCCAGCAGTTTGGTCGCGCCGGTCTTTAGTTCGCCGGATGCTGTTGCCGTAGTTATGACCGTTGATAAAATCGCCAAAACAGCCGCCAAGGTGAAAAAGTACTTCATTGAGAAGCCAAGGCTGGTTTTTGCAACGTCGCTGTAGTAGGCCAGCGATGTTAGGCTCTTATAGAAAACGTAAAAGAAGGTTTTTAGTTTTCCCATGCTTGTAGTATATCATGAAGCGGGTTAAACCCAACGGCTATAGGACGGGGGCGTTTGCGTTGTCATTGAGCTATCGAGTTGGGTACATCTATGAGTCAAGGGTTTAACCCGATTCTAGATGATATAATTTTCTCGATGATAAAACGCGCGCTGTTTGCCTTTTTGACCGTTTTCGTTCTTACGGCCTTTTACTCCCAAAACAAAGCGTATGCCGCTGGGCCCGACGTTGCCTGTATCGGCAAAGCCGTTGGCGAATATATGAAAAGCGTCCTTATGGACCCGCGGCTCGCCAACGTGCAAAACATTCAATTTTTATCCCCGGCCTTCAACATGACCGAAACCGACTTTGAAGGGCTGGCAGCGGCAATGAAAGAATCCGCCGGCCCGGCGTGGGACAGACTGGATGGCATTGCCGGCAACGCCTACAACGCTTACTGGGGTGACATTTCCGACTTTGCAACGCGCGCCAAGGCAGTTGCCGACGGCAAGCCGATTATGTTTACCGAAGTGGGTTGGTATCCGCCGGACAGGAAAGACGCGCAAATGATAGCCGAGCTCAAAGCCGAGTTGGACAAGTGGAAAGACGATCCGCAGGTTTTGGGCATGCTCTTGTTTAACGCCTTTGGCGACAACCCCGACCCGCGCTTTGTCGGTCACGTTATGACTGACGAAGAAATAGCCCAGGTCTGCGGCGGCGACTGCGGCAGCATTGGCGTGAACTCGGCCAAGTTTTACGGGGGAGCCGGCGCGTTCTACGAACGCGCCGGCAACCTGGGCATGGGCTACACCCTTGAAATCGCCAACAACGACATCAACGCCTCGTTGCCCGCCCTTGAGGCCGCAATAGACAACGGCGCCACACCGGTCATTAGGCTTGGCGTTGGCGATGACGGCGGCGGGTTTGAGGACCCGTCGGCGCTGGTTGACTACATTCTAGCCTTAGACGGCCAGCTAAACGGAACGGTTTACCTAATAGTCGGTCCCAACGAAGCACTCATTGAAGGCTGGGCGTCACCCAACTGCTTTTACGGCGACGGTATAAACGACCCAACCGCTCCGGGGCAAGATAGCGCCGCCAACACCATCGACATAATTTACGTTGCCCCGGGCGCAAACGCGCTACAAAAGGACGCCCAAGGCCGCAGGCTTGTTACCTTTAGAGGCAAGGTCACAAGCACGCGCATAGTCAAAATTGAAGGTTTGGAAAACGACCCCGAAACGTCCAATCGGCCGGTGTGGGGCGCCACCGTGTGCACTTACGAGGGCGACGGCCCAACGGGCAGCCGAGGCGGAAAAATCCCCAAGCCGGTTGATTGCGGCGTTACCAAACAGGACGGCTCATTCACCGTTAGAGCGCTTTATGCCGCCGACACGTCCGTTGCCGGCTCCAACTTTTTGGCAATTTGCGCGGGCGTGCGGGACAATTCCAAGGATTGTTGGCTTCGCGAGCTGTACTTGTTGAGCACGCGTGACAGCTACGATAACTTCCATTTCTCAATTGATGCCCCCCCGCTTATTCCCGTGTCAAAAAGGATAATCAGCGTTGCCCAGGCGCCAAAGGAGCTTGACTACATGAACAGAGAAAACTTCCTTGCGTGCGAGACCGGCACGCTAAAGGCCGGCGCGTCAGCGGAAAAGGACGGCGCGCTTAATTAGCCGCAGACGACTTTCCCGACGCAAAAGAGATTTCGGGCGAAAGTTTGGAAGGCAGGCTGGACGCCAAGAAAGCGCTGGACCTGCGCGCAGTGGGCGAGTTGATCCACGCAACGGTCGGTACCTATTTTAGCGAGATAACCACGCCAAAAGAAGGCGCGGCTGCGGAAAAGCTTCCCACCTGCCAGCAGCTCAAAGAGTGTAACGAGACCATTTCTTCAACTACGAACAAATCCAATTGTAATTCGCAAAAGTCCGGTGCGCCCGGGACGCACTTGGCATCGCCGATAACCGTTAGAACGCTGTATTACTTAATAAGCCCCACTTTGCGCAAAAAAATCCCCGTGTGCACGCCCCCGTGGGAATACGACCCGCACCACTCCAAGTATCCGTTGTCGGCCAGATATTTTCCGTACCAGAAATTACTCACTTTTGACCCGGCGGCGATTGTAAAAGAGCGCGAGTTTGTGGAGGCGACCAACGATTCGTACGAGAACGACAAGGGCAACGTGGGCGGTTGTCGCGTGGTCAAGTTTCCCGACGATTCCCTGTTCAAGAAAGACGGCCAACGCCAAGACCGCGCGTGGGCCGACTGCGACAACTCCATTCACCCGGCCACCACCGGCGCCGAGATGAGTACGGTGATGTTAAACTTCCTGACCACCGAAAAAATCCTGGCGTATTCCGACATTCCCGAATTCGGCGGGCCGCCCACCGCGGCGTTGAGCACGCCCACAAGGCCCTTTGGCGCAAAAAACCCCGATTTGAAAACAAAGTTCAAGGGCGGCTACTACAGGATTGGACTGCAAGAACGCATGTGTAACTGCTCGGTGACTATGGATAGAAATTGCGCCGATCCCATCAACAAAATAATCTTTACGACAAATGAGGCGGACACGGTGAACAAGTACTCCTCCGGCTACGAGTTTGTGACCGAGCGCAGCGCGGAGACCGCAACCGCCAAGGGCTGGTTCGGCTGGACAAATCGCAAAAAGGGCGTTGAGTATTTTAAAGACCCAATAAACCCCGTCGCCAAATTTATAGGCTTTGTTTATAACATGTTCACTTATTGGGCGGCAAACCTTGGGAACTGGGACAAGACTTACGGAGCGTGTGTGAATGAATCACAGGTTGCGTTTTGTGATACGGCGAGCGACCGGTACTGCAGGGTGGAAACTTACACGGCCACCAGCGAGGACGCGGGCGAGTACACGGAGACAAAATACTTCACAAAGCTGAAGACCTCACCGTATCAGTGTTCTTCCGAAATTAAGCATCCGTTGAACACCAGGGTTGAAATTCCCAAAACGTTCAACTTGGACCCGGGACCGAGCGTTCAGGAATTGTACGAGCCGCTGAGTGAGCCAAAGGTTGTTTCTTTGCGCAGGCAGATTGGGACAATAGACTTGGTGGATGTTGAGGCGTCAAACCTTGAGAAGGCCAAAGATGGTTATGGCGGTTTGCACGCGGTTACGACTGGGACCGGTGCCGGAGTTTATTCAGTTGAATATGTT
>Ga0075584_122_pt1 | contig 8645 bp, 7 predicted proteins | sample RifGroB1_FD_68345 | JGI IMG/M metagenome (GOLD analysis project Ga0075584, IMG submission 68345) | candidate division WWE3 bacterium GW2011_GWB1_47_11 | reverse complement strand
GAGAGAATGTTAAACCTAATCAACGACATGCTGAATATTTCAAGGATGGAACAGGGCCGCGTTGAATTAACCGTTGAGCAAATAGACATTAAGGAATTTGTCCCGGATGCTTTGGCCGACTTTGAGATTAAAACCAAAGAAAAGGGCTTAGCATTTAAAGTTGAGGTTGACGATGCCGTTGGCTTTGCTTTTTTTGATAAAAAGACCCTGCGCGAGGTTTTGACGAATCTAGTGGGAAACTCGTTTAAATTCACCGACGCCGGAGGCATTTACGTTAAAGCCACAAAAGAAAACGCCGATTTTGTGAAGATTTCCGTTGCGGATACTGGAAGAGGGTTGAGCCAAGATGATGCGACACGGCTGTTTCATAAGTTTGGGCGACTTGATAATTCGTACCAAACCGTCGCCGAGTCTGGCGGAACCGGGCTTGGCCTGTACATTGTAAAACTCTACACCGAAGCCATTGGCGGAAAAGTGGGCGTTTATTCGGAAGGGTCGGACAAGGGAAGTACGTTTTGGATAACGCTGCCGGTGAATTACACCCAGAAGAAGAAATTGGAACTGGATTTGACGAAGAAGGTTGAGAGTATTGCAAACGTGTCTCAAAACCAAACCATCACCTCATAGATACAAATAGATACAATGAGGGCGGCCCCGCCGAAGGCGGGGCCGCCTCAACTGGACGTGTACTCACGTCACAATTAACACCATAGAGCGCGTAATCGCGAACTATGGTTTAATTGGACGCGCGCAGCGCGTCACTTAACAGCATCCTTAAGACCTTTGCCTGCTTTGAACGCAGGTGTCTTTCCTGCCGGAATGTGCATTGGTGCACCTGTTTGAGGGTTTCTTCCCATTCTGGCCGCTCTGGAGCGGACTTCAAATGTGCCAAAACCGGTCCAGGTAACTTTTTCTCCGCGCGAAAGCGCTTTGGTTACTGAATCAGCTACAGCGTCAACTGCCTGATCTGCGGCAACCTTAGTCAACCCTGCAACGTTTGCAACGGCTGCTACTAAATCTGCTTTTGTCATTAAAATACACCCCCTTTCAACACTAAATAGTGGGCATGCAAATCACACGTCTACGCGTTCAATATCGTTTTTCTTGCTTTTGTCGTCAACTGTTATCAAAACGCTTCTAAATGCAGCGTCACCCTCTTCTTCCCATTCAAATTTTTTGTTTTGCCCGCTCAAGTACAAGTCAATGATTATTTCTTTTTTTACGCCAAGGACAGAGTTTATGTTTCCGGTCATACCAACGTCGGAAACAAAGGCGGTGCCGTTTTCCAACACGCGAGCATCGCAGGTTGGTACATGGGTATGTGTCCCCACAACGGCATTGACCCGCCCATCCAAGTAAAATCCCAAGGCATATTTTTCGCTCGTGGCTTCGGCGTGAAAATCAACAAGTACCGCGTCCGGACTTTCCGGCTTTGTTTTGTCCAAAATCTCATCGGCTTTTCTAAACGGGTCGTCCAAGCGCTCATTCAGAAAGGTGCGTCCCATAAGATTTATGAGCAAAACTTTGGATTTGTTTTTTGTGATTATAATTTCGTAGCCTTTGCCAGCCGCGCCTTGGGGATAGTTTGCCGGGCGCAATACGGGAAGAAGGTCAATTTCGGATTCAAAGCCCTTTTGCCAAAACAAGTGATCGCCGCCGGTAAAATAGTCAATGCCGACACTCTTCATCTCTCTTATCATCTCGGTCGTTGCGCCGCGTCCGTGGGCAATATTCTCGGCGTTGGCCACAACCAAATCAACCGAATAGTCCTGTCTTATTTGCGGCAATACCTGTTTTACTTTTTCTCTGCCGGGCCGCGCTACTATGTCGCCAATGAAAAGTATCCTCATTTGTTGTCGTGGCAAGTATAACAAGGATTGTAATCGGCTCCAATACCGTTATAGTTTTTACTATAGAATATGGCCGAAATTACTTAGCGATGTCGGTTGCTCTAATTTCTCTTATAACCGTCACCTTGACGACGCCGGGATATGTCTGTTCAAGCTCAATTTTCTTGGCTATTTCTCTTGCCAGCAATCGCGTTGATGTGTCGTCAACCCGCTCCGGGACGACAAAAACCCTAACTTCCCTCCCCGCCGATATTGCGTGCGCTCTGTCTACTCCGTCAAAAGACACGGCCGCGGCTTCCAAGTCTTTTAAGCGTTTTACATACGCGTCATAGTCCTCCGAGCGCGCGCCGGGCCTTGTCCCGCTCACGTGGTCGGCCAGGTTTACAACGGATGATTCAATGGAACTAAAGGGTCTGTCTTCGTGGTGCTCGGCAACGCAGTTTACAACCCTCTCGTCAATTTTGAGCTTTTTCAGCAAGTCAACGCCCAATTGCACGTGCGTGCCTTCTTCATCGTTTACTACCTTGCCAATGTCGTGGAGCAGGCATCCAAGCTTTACAATCTCAACGTCTATACCAAGCTCGTGGGCTATTGCCACACCTATGCGCGTTTCCTCGAGCGTGTGCTCTATCATGTTCTGTCCGTAGGAGAAGCGGTATTTGAACTTGCCCAGCATATAAACCAACTCTTTGGGCAAGTTGTATACACCTACGCGGTGACAAAGGTTGTCGCCTTCTTTTTGAATTATCCTGTCGATTTCGGCTTTTGTCTGTTCAACAATTTCTTCAATTTTTGCCGGTTGAATGCGTCCGTCGGCTATTAGCCTTTCCAGCGCAGCTCTGGCAATTTCGCGCCTCACCGGGTCAAAGCATGAAACAACAACATCGCCCGGATACGAGTCCATATCAAGGTCAACGCCGGTTAATTCCTCAAACATCTTTATGTTGCGGCCTTCCTTACCAATGATCCTGCCTTTCATGTCATCGTCGGGGAGCTTTACGCGCGAAACCGCGTATTCAACCACGTAGTCGTGCGCACCGTACCTCATGGCGTCAACCAGAACTTCGCGCGCGGTCACGTCTATTTCCTTTTTCACGTCTTCCTCCATCTGCTTGAGCATGCGCCCCTTTTCATCCACGAGTTCCCGCTCAAAGCTTTTCAGCACCAAGTTGCGTGCCTCTTCTTTTGTCAGCCCGGAAACGTTGCTCAGCGTATCTTGCTGTTTTCTGTATAATTCGTCGGTTTCCTGCTGTTTTTTCTCAAGCGCCTTTTTGGCGTCGGCAAGGCTCGCTTCCTGTACCTTCACCTGTTTTTCCTTTGCCTCTATTTCCGCCTTGGCGGATACCAGTTTACGCTCCAAATCGTTCCACTCGGCGCGCTTTTTGTTTAAAGAGTCGTCGGCTTCGGATTTTACCTTTAGCGCCAAATCTTTGGCCTCAAAAATTATTTCCTTCGCCTTGCCTTTTGCCTCGGCAACCAGCGTATGGTCGTCAACTACAGCTCCGGCGGTTGCAGGCGGCGATGTTACATCGCCAGATTTTGCCTTTCTTGCCGCCAAAAAATAAGAAACTCCCGCGGCTGCCGCCGCTGCTGAAATAACGGTTATTACTAGTAACACTATTGTTTGCATATGCCTCCTAACTTTTTTGAGATTTTATGCGAATAGGACAGCCGCGGTTTTAAGACAACCGGCGCGCTTCACGACTTGCTGAACACATTTTGTTTACCAATACGCAAAAAATCATCACGCCCATTCTATTTCAGTTTGAAAAAAGTGTCAAATACAGATTTTATGACAGTATTTGAAAAGCCTCTTTGGGCTAGGAATCTATAAAGGCGCTGTTTCGCGGCTCTATCATCACCAAGATGCACATTCCTTAACTTCCTCTCAAACACCTTCAAAGCTTTTTCGTATTCTCCCTCGCTTGAATTCTTGGGAACGTATTTGTCCAGCAGTTCGGTTGAAATTCCAAGTTTGGTCAACTTTAGGCGCAAAACCCTGTTGCTCAAAGGTTTTTTTGATTCATTTTTTTGCCGCACATACGTCTGGGCAAAAGCGTCGTCGTCAATTAACTTTAATTCTTCCAAATCCAAGATTATTTTGGCTTTGATTGTTTCTTTTTCGGCGATTGAATAATCGAATTTGGCGAGGTATTGGATTAGTTTGTCGTTAATCTCTTTTTTTGTCCGTATGCGATAAGAAAGATAGTTGCCGATTTTAGTTAGCAAACGGGCAGAAAGGTCTTCAAGTGTCATTGCTCTTTTGCTGCGTCTTCTCCGCCGATTTGAAGCGGTACAGCGTCTTTGCCCTGCGCAACCGTGTCCCGTACTTTCTTGTCTATTTCAACCAAAAGCTTCTTGTCGGCTTTAAGCGAGGCTTTTGCCGCTTCCCTCCCTTGGCCAAGCTTTTGACTCCCGTACTCATACCAGGCGCCGCTCTTCTTTATAATGCCCATTTCAACCCCAACGTCTATTAGGCTTCCCTCTTTGCTTATACCTTCGCTAAACATTATGTCAAATTCCGCGGTCCTAAAGGGCGGTGCCACCTTGTTTTTCACAACCTTGGCCCTAACCTTTATTCCGGTTACCACATCGCCTTCTTTGATTGATTCTATTCTGCGCACTTCCAAGCGAACGGAGGCATAAAATTTTAGCGCGCGCCCGCCCGACGTGACTTCCGGGTTGCCGAACATAACGCCCACGTTGGTGCGCAGCTGGTTGGTAAACACAATGGTACAGTTTGACCTGCTGACCGAGCCGGTTATTCTGCGCAGCGCCTGGCTCATGAGTCGCGCCTGAAGCGCAATAAAGCTGTCGCCAATATCGCCTTCTATTTCGGCTTTTGGCACCAAGGCAGCCACGGAGTCTATGGCAATAACGTCAACCGCGTTCGACCTTATCAGCGTTTCGGCAATTTCAAGCGCCTGTTCGCCCGTATCGGGCTGGGAGACCAAAAGCTCCTCCACGTTCACACCGGTCTTTTCCGCGTACATTGGGTCAAAAGCGTGCTCGGCGTCAATCAGCGCCGCCGTTCCGCCGGCTTTCTGCGCTTCGGCAATAATGTGTTGAACAAGCGTAGTTTTGCCGGAAGACTCCGGCCCAAAGACTTCAACAATTCTGCCGCGCGGAACCCCGCCAACGCCCAGAGCAATGTCCAGAGCAATGGAGCCGGTTGGAATAACCATGATGTCTCTTCGGGATTTTTTATCGCCGAGTTTCATTATTGATCCGGCGCCAAATGCTTTTTCTATCTGTTCCAACGCGGACTTTAAAGCTAAATCTTTACTGCTCTTTTCTTTGGTATCTTTTACATTAACGGTCATAGAGATGCAGTCATTCTAGCACTACGCATTTGCTTGGCAATAGGGATGTGTCTAGTGTGATTAGACTAATTCCAGTGCGCGCTTTAGTCTGGCAACAACGCGTTCTTTGCCCAAAACGGCAAATGTATCATACAGGGGCGGGGTCACCGCTACGCCGCAGACCGCATACCTCAACGTCATGAGAAAAGCTTTTGCCTCATAGCCGTTTTTCTTCATCAATTCCCTTGAGAACGCCTCAACTGTACCAACATCCCAACTTTGGGCAGCGCACGCGTCCGCAATCACCATAAACTCCGCAAGCACTTTGCCGGCGATTTTGGCAACATCAACTTTGGGCAGCGCAAAAAAGTAAAAGGTCAGTTCGGGCACTTCGGCTAAAACCTTCACTCTTTCCTGAATCAACGCGTAAACTCGCGCAACGTACTCACCGTCCGCGTTGCCGGTTTTCAAGTCAACGTTGTACTTTTTTGCCCAGGCAACAACTTTGGCATAAAATTCCGGCGATGTTAATTTGCGAATATATACACCGTTTGTCCACAAAAGTTTGTCCCTGTCAAAAACCACCATATCCGTTTTGTGCACCCGCTCAACCGAAAAATCCTCAATAAACCCGGCGAGCGAGTAAATTTCCTTTTGAGTGCCCGGATTCCACCCGAGAAACATGAGAAAATTTAACACCGCCTCCGGTAAATAGCCCTGGGCTAAAAATTCCGCCGCCGCGGCCGAGTCCTTCCGTTTGGACAGCTTTCGCGTTGCGCCCTTCTCTTTTAGCACCGGAAGGTGTGCGTAGTTTGGCAACTCCCAACCAAACGCNTTGACGGTAACCATTCTATGCCGCGCATCACAAAAGTGATTTTCATCAAATAATCGTCAACAACCACCGCCAGATGATAAGTGGGAAAACCATCCGATTTGAGCAAAACCTGGTCGTCAATGTCGTTTGTGAAAAAAGAAACTCTGCCCAAGACTTTATCCTCAAAAGAGATTTCCTCGTTTTTGGGAACATTTAGCCTTATTACATATGGTGCGTTTGACTTTAGCTTCTGCTCGATTTCGGCTTTTGAAAGAGCTAAACACCGTTTGTCATATTTTGTCGCCGGCATGCCCTTTGCCGTTTGCTCAGCCTTTAACTGCGCAAGGCGCTCTTTGGAACAAAAGCAGTAGTAAGCGTGGCCGGACTCCACAAGCTGCAAGGCGTGCTTTTTGTATATATCTAGCCTCTCGGACTGGACATAGGGCGCATAGGGCCCGCCAATGCCGGGGCCTTCGTCCCAGTCCAACCCGTAATCCTTTATTACGTGCATCAAACGCTCCGTTGCGCCTTCAACGTGCCGTTCTCTGTCGGTATCCTCAATTCGCAAAATAACCTGCCCGCCGGTTTTCTTCGCCAACGCGTAGTTGTACAAAAGCGTCCTTACCCCGCCAATATGGTACTCACCGGTCGGGCTGGGCGCAACTCTTGTTCTCATCATAACAACCAAATTCTATCACAGCGCCCCGCAGCAATGCTGTGATACTATTAAACACAAGGTTATGAATCTAACAAAAACGGCTTACGCGGCGAGAATTGCGGTTGCAACAACATTTGCAGCGGTGATGGTATATCTGGTTTATATAGTGGTGGCGCCGATGGTGGGCGAAATGCTAACATCGCTGTTTCCGCCCAAAAATCCGCCAAATCCTATATACGGGCTGCTTGACCCGTTGGAGTTTATTGAACAGCCCATCTCAAATTCAACGGTTGAATATGTGTTAAACACAAAAACCGGCAGACTACCCACAAACCTGCCAAAAATAATGACGGTGTACAAATACGCAACGCCCAGATTTTCATACCAGGCCGGAAAAGACGCGCAGAGACACGCAGCGACACTTGGGTTTACCGACGGCAACCTGGTCACCGATTTAAAGTCCGACGTGTACCAATGGAAAGATCCGTTGTATAACTCAAAGCTTGACATAAAAATAAACTCAAGGGAGTTGAAAATGGAAACTCCGCTTAGTGCAAACTCATCCATATATTCCCCGGGCTTGATAAATACAACAACAGCAAACGAGACCGCCGTTGCTTTGTTTACAGGTTTGGAAAGATTATCCGATCAGCTTTACGTAACCGGAAAGCAAAAAGTGACTTTTGGAAAAATTCTGGGGTCTCGCGCAGTCCTTGCCGATTCCCAACTTGAGGCCCAATTTGCCCGCATTGACTTTTTCAGGTCAATTAGAGAAATTCCGATTCTCGGTCCCAATCCAAAGGAAGGGCTTCTAAACGCGGTTGTGGCCACCGACAAAGCAATAGGCCGGTTACAGGGCAAGGGCGCCGCATCCATACTGAAAAATCCAAACGTAGAGGCTTATGATTGGGGCATAGACCAGCAGTCTAATGCTACTTACCCCTTGTTGCCGGTTGACAGAGCGTGGGAGGTTGTTGTTGCTTCAAACGCGGTGATCTCAAATATAACTCCCCGCGGGAAAAGCCCGTTTGAAAGCTATGTGCCGGTAAGAGTGGATAGAGTTTTGATTAACGATATTTACCTGGCGTATTACGACAACAAAAAATCCCAAAAATACCTGCAACCCATTTACGTGTTTGAAGGCAACTACACAACCACCGCCGGCGACAAAGGCGATATTACACTGTACTTGCCGGCAATCCACGGAACGTTCGTAAAGAGCCTGTAACCGCTACTCCCAGGTATAACTGTCCAGAATCCACTGCAATATGGCTTTAGTGTCGGTGAAACGGTCGTTGCTTCCCATAACAACAATGATTATATCTTTCGCATCGTCGGCATACTCGTAGGCTAAGACCTCACCGGCCGCGTATGTTCTGCCGGTTTTTATCCCGACACTACCCCGCAGATTCCAGAGCAGGTCGTTTGTGTTTGTCAGCCTGTGCAAAACAGCGTCACCCGCAATGAGGTATTCTTTGGTATTTACTACTTTTTTCAAAAAAGAGTCTGCCACCACTACTTTAGCCAAAACGAATAGATCGCGCGCAGTGGAAACGTGGTCGCCGTTTGGGGCGTCAAGGCCGATTGGGTTGGAAAAGTGCGATGTTAGCATTCCCAACGCCGAGGCCTTTTCATTCATTTTGGCAACAAAATCAACGGTATCAACTTTTCCGCCGGCCAGCGTACACGCGGCATCCCCGGCCGACGACACCAAAAGCGCGTAAAGCAGGTTGTGCACGGTCAGGAACTCACCGGGGTACAAATTGACCTCTTGGCTGCCGGTATTCTTACAACCGGCCGGAACCTGCACAACGTCTTCCAGCCTATATAAGTCCATGGCGACCAACGCCGTCATTAACTTTGTCGTTGACGCGGGCGGTTGTTTTTCATCTTCATTGACCGCTAGGAGTACTTTGCCGGACTTAACGTCAACGGCATAAAGCGCCTTGGACGTAACCTGCGGGATGGCTTGCTTCACAACCAATCTGGGGGACTCTTTTTTTGAAACCGCGGCTCCAAGA
>Ga0075584_114_pt1 | contig 9031 bp, 9 predicted proteins | sample RifGroB1_FD_68345 | JGI IMG/M metagenome (GOLD analysis project Ga0075584, IMG submission 68345) | candidate division WWE3 bacterium GW2011_GWB1_47_11 | reverse complement strand
TCCACTTCTTCGGATAGAGTGACCAATCAGTTGCTTTTCTTTTCATTTGGCTTGGCGCTGTATATCCTTGCCGCTCTTATTGATTATGAGTTTTATAAGCATTATTGGTTTGTTGCGTACGGTGTTGTTGTAGCACTGCTGGCGCTAACATACTTGGCCGGACATGTTGTAGGCGGCGCCGCGCGCTGGCTTAACCTCAGCTTATTTACCATCCAGCCGTCTGAATTTGCAAAAGTAGCCGTAGTTATATTTACTGCATCTTTAATTTCAACGCTCAAGCGACGCTCTCTAAACCCAACCTTTCTTGTCAGGCTTACGGCGCTTTTTCTGCCCGTGTTGTTCTTGGTTGTTGTTCAGCCGGACCTTGGGACAGCAATAATACTGCTCCTGATTTTTGTAGGGATATTGTTCTACGCGGGCGTGAACAAAATATATTTTGTTTTGGCGTTTGTTGTTTTGGGGCTATTTTCATCGCCGATTTGGGCAAACCTGCACGATTATCAGAAAGAAAGAATAATTGTGTTTTTAAACCCTACGCTTGACGTGGCGGGTTCCGGATACAATGTGATTCAATCTACTATTGCAATAGGGTCCGGCGGTTTGCTGGGTCGCGGTTTTGGTCACGGCACGCAAACCCATTTGCAGTTTTTACCCGTTTACTGGACCGATTTCATTTTCGCGGCTTTTGCCGAAGAATGGGGTTTGGTGGGTGTAGTTTGCATTTTAGTTTTCTACGCAGCATTGCTGGTTAGCGTGCTTCGCATTTCTTTCAAAGTTGAGAGCAGCTTTGGCAGCCTGCTTTGTGCCGGAGTCTTCATTTTGTTTTTCTCGCAATTTGGCATAAACGTTGGTATGAACCTTGGCATACTGCCCGTAACCGGCATTCCCCTTCCGCTCGTATCTTACGGCGGCAGCTCGTTGGTAACGTCTTTATTCCTGTTGGGCTTGGTGCAGTCGGTTTGGATTCACAGACGGGGCCGATGATGGTATATTTAGTGCACCTATGCCTGCTTTCATCGTTGTTTCTTTGAGCGGCAATCAACTTTATGTCAGCGCCGACCCTGGTTTGGCCAACGGCTTTACCGCACAGACCAGAATAATGCCGCCCGGCGCGGTTGACAACTCGCAAATTGTTGACGCCAAAGTATTTGCCAACATCCTCGCCGAAGCCATTGTTGCCCTTGTTGGCCCAAATGCCAAAAACTCGACACTGCACTTTCTGGTTGAGCCGCAAGACGTTTATGTGCGGTTTATTTCAACCAGAAAAGACAGCGGCGATGTGTCATCGCAAATAGAGGCCGAAGTGGCAGCCAAGCTGGAAGGTGTGAATGTTGCCGATCTTTACTATTCGTGCCAGAAAATAGCCCCGTTTGTGTTTCAATTTGTTGGTATAAAGAAAAATGCGGTGTCAGCGTACCTGGAGGTTGGAAGTAGCCTTGGTATTCCCGTTGCCGCCGTTACGCCTTGGGTTTTGCTTCTGCCCAAATATGTGAATAAAGGCGCGCCGTGTGTATTTCTTGCGAGGCGCCTTGACAACCAAATAGTGGCATTGTCCGAACTAAACGGAGTTTATTTCTCGGAAGCGTACACGGAGGATAAATCGGTTGAGGAGTTGCAAACGCTGGTGCAAAAGCTTTCGGTGTATGAACGGTCAAAGCCCATACAAAATGTGTATACGCTTGATTATGAACAATTTAGCTTAAGTAGCAGTTATGTTGTGGCGGAACTGTTTGCCGACGAAAAGTTTGCCAAGTGGCCGCAGCACAAACTGCACGTGTTGTACGAAAGCGTGATGGCAGCCGATCCAAACGGCGCGTTGTTTGGCACGCAGCTAAATCTGCTCAATTTGCTGCCGGTACCGGTTGGCTCGCAAAAGCAAAGCTCGCTGGTATACGTTGGTGCGACGCTTGGCGTTGTTTTGTCCGTTGGGGCTTTGGTGGGCGGAATTATGATGCTCAAGAATTCCGGGAGGAGTGCTTTGGAAAAAGTGCAACAGCCGCAGCAGGTATTGAGCGAAGCTACGCACGAGGCAACCGAGTCAACGCAAACCACGCAGTCCCAGCAATTGCCGGAGCTAAAGCGCGATGATATTAGGCTGCGCGTTGAGAACGGTGCGGGCGTGGCGGGTGTTGCCGCCAAATCCCGCGACGAGTTACTAGCCCTGGGCTACCAGGTTGTTTCCATTGGGAACGCGGCGGAAAACAGAAGCGACACGCTTGTGCGCATGAAGGCCGACAAACGTGTTTACAGGGACCTGTTATTTTCCGATCTGAAAGACAAGCATGATGTTGTGATAGAGGATACCTTGGCCGCCGATGCCGAGTACGACGTTCTCGTCGTAATAGGTGCAAAGTGACTCTAGAGGCATTTCTTTGTCGCAACTGCGGTAAAACCGTGCCTCACGCGGCATGGGGCACAAAAAACAGAAATCACTGCCCGGGTTGTTTGTATTCGCTCCACGTTGATGATAAAGTCGGCGATCGGCTGTCGGCGTGCAACGGGCTTATGGAGCCGATGGGCAAAATTGTAAAACCAAATGGCGAGGAAGTTCTTGTACACAAATGTCTAAAGTGCAGCGAAGTGCGAAAAAACCGCATCGCCGGCGATGACTCCGTTGCCGATGTAGCCGCGCTTGAAACAATGCACTTCTTATAGTATGCTGCTGTGAGCATATGGGATACGCAATTGTAAAAATAGGCGGAAGCCAGATAAAAGTGGAAGAAGGCCAAACCATTAAGGTGCCAAGGGTTAAAAGCCCTAGCTTTGATGTTCTAGCCTACAACGATGGCGCAAAGCTGACCGTTGGCGAACCACTGTTGACTAATGTAACCGTAAAAGCTTCTATTACCGCCGAAACCGCTGAAAAAACCAGAGTAGCCCGCTTTAGAGCAAAATCCCGGTACAGAAAAGTAAAAGGACACAAGCAACCATATTCGCAAATTAGAATCGACAAAATTTTAGTAAAGGCAAGCAGAAAACATGGCGCATAAAAAAGCCGGCGGCGCAAGTGCCCAACAAAAAGGGAATGTTGCCGGAAAGCGACTTGGCATTAAAGTTTCCGGCGGAAGCGTTGTTAAGCCGGGCCAGATTATAGCAAGGCAGCGCGGCAAAACTTTTCTTCCGGGCAATAACGTTGGTATGGGAAAAGACTTTACCATTTATTCTTTGGTAAACGGGATAGTAGCTTTTGTGTACGCAACTCGCAGGAAAAAGAAAATAAACGTTGTGTTGTCAAAGCAGTCGCAAGCTGCTTAACGGTAAAATAACCATCACCGCGCGTCCTACTATGAATTTTTTGTCAACTGCTCCCCATGTTCGGGAATCCACGCTGTTTTCTTTGTTATCGCCAAGCATATAGTAGGCATCTTCCGGGATGGTTATACCGTTTATAACGCTGTTTGGCAATCCTTCTATCCTTTTAATCACGTGTATGCCTCTTTGTTTCGGGTGTTCAAATATCACAATCTCGTCTTTTTTGAAAGGTTCAAACTTGAAGGTGATTTTTTCCGCGAGAACGAATTCGTTATTCTGAAGGGTTGGATTCATTGAAGCGCCAACTACTCTAACGGGTTGAACAAGGAAAAGGAAGACAAAAATAAAGATGGCTGTGCAAATTGCCATTGCGCCAAATACTTCCTTTAAAGCTTTTACCAGTGATTTTTTAAGGCCGCTCATATGGAAATTCTAAGCCTGTTATAGTATTCTGGCTACAAGAAAGAGGTTTGGTCACTTAGCTCAGCTGGTTAGAGCGCTGCGTTCACATCGCAGAGGCCGTAGGTTCAAATCCTACAGTGACCACCATTTTTGGGCAAGGAATTTGAGTTGTATGATGATAGCTTGTGTTAGCGGGTCCTGTCTAGCATTTCCCCCACGACCGCTCGCCGCCTTTCTGCCCCGCCAGGGCGGGACAGGTGTCGGCTGCGCGTCTTTATGCAGGGCGGCACCCTGCACCCATGCTAGTCACCCGCTAACACACTAAATTCTCCTACAGCTCAAATTCCTTGCCCAGAACCTCCCACAGCTCCTGGTAGCCGCCGTCGTAGCCCAGGGCCCAAATACCAACACCCAGCAGGTTTTTCTCCTTAACTAAGTTGTACTTTATTTTCAGCGAGTCGGGGTTGTCAAAGTAAACTTCCCGCGTTGCGCCCGTTTCATTGCTAATGTATGTAAAGTACGGTGACTGGCCGGCGGTGTCCCACAAAATTTCCGGCTCGTATTTGAGTTTGGTCTCCATAACATCGGCGTAAGTTTGGGAGTCCGAATAGCCGTCCGAGTCGTTTCCCGGTATTCTCTTGGAGTTGGCCTCCGCGGCTTCTACCACCCAGTTGTACCCGTAATACGGCACACCCATTATCAATTTGCTCGGCGCGACGTTGGACAGGTAATCGGCCAGCATTGATGTTATATCGTATTCGTGGAATTTCCCTGCGCCGCCAATTGGAGCCACCGGTCCGGCGTATTCAGACTCCGGCCTGTGAAAGTCATACGCCATAATAAAAAGCGCGTCACTCACTTTTGCCAATTCTTGCGGAATTGTGAGGCGGTTTCGCAAATGTGCGTCGGCAAAGCTTGAGACAACAACAAAAGAGCTGCCGTACTTTTTATCCAATTTTTCGTTTAAGAAGCCCACAAACTTTGTGTACCTGTCCGCGGCTGTTCTCTCAACTTCGCCCGTGTATTCAAAGTCCAGGTTTACATTTTGCATGCCCGCGTAATCCAGTTCTGACTCAAGGTTTGCCGCAAGGGTAGCCCAGCACTCTTCACAAGCCAAAAAGGAGTCGGAAACTTCATCATCGTGAGATATTACGGTCACCGAAAATCTTACGTTTTGTTTTTTGCCCCCTTTAATCAAATCTTTCAGCGCTTTGCTGTTTCGCCACGAACTGTACCCTGATTCGTCTTTATCAAAAGTTCCGTCTTTTTTTATGTGGAGAGCAAAAAAGGAAATATCCGTAACTTTATCCGTGTGAATGTGTTGGGCGTTTTCCAGGCTCCAGTATGGCAAAAAGCCGTAAACAACTTTTTTGGCGAGCTGTGTTTGTGATTGTGCCGCAAGGCTAACCGAGTCGCCAAACGGGGAGAGCGCGGCGTTGGCCGCTTTTGTGTTCCTAACAAAAACCGCGGCGATTGCCAGCAGAACAACACCCAGAAAAACGTCTATTGTGAGTACTATTCGCCTGTGCACACCACCATTATACAGGTCCGGGAAATGCTAGAATGCAGGCAGTATGATGAAAAAAGGCATTTTTGCTGTGATCTTAATTATGGTTGTTGTGTTTGTGCTTATTGGGCGCAACGAATTTAAGAAAGATACTCAGCCAGCAGCACCCGAACCGTATAGTCGCAGCTCCTTCAGCGCGCCGCAGTCAAAATGCGAAACCGGCGCAACCCTTGACTATTATTACTACGAAGCCGCGAAAACGGAGTACAAGAACAACAAGTTTGGGCTCTACATATACGCTGAAAACAAAGACTTTTTCAAACTTGCTTCCCAACTGGTAAATTCAAACGGCGGGGATTGGGGCTATGTTTTAATCCCGTATAACGTCAAAGATAGAGACGAGTCAAAATGGGCCTCCGCGTTTGACAAGCTAAACGAGTACCACCTTATTCCGATAATCCAGCTGTGGGACGCTGATCCAAGCGACTACGAAGACGACACAAAAGATGCGGCCAAGTTTCTCAACCGGTTTCTGTGGCCAATCAAAACGCGCTACGTAAGCGCATACAACGAGCCGAACGACGCCAAGTTCTGGAAGGGTCACGCGGACCCAAAAAGTTACGCAAAAGTATTAGCGTACACAATAGACGCATTCAAAGAAGAAAATCCGGACTTCTTTATACTCAACGGCGCCTTTAACACCAGCGCACCAACAACCGGCGATTATATGGACGCGTTTGACTATATGGCGCAAATGAACGAAGAAGTTCCGGGAGTTTTCGAGAAGCTTGACGGTTGGGCTTCTCACCCATACCCGCAGCCAAACTTTGCCGGTGGGGTTTATGCCACCGGAAGGTGGAGCATTACCGCGTACAGAAACGAGCTGTTGTATCTAAAGGAAGTACTTGGTGTTGCAAAAGACCTTCCCGTCTTTATAACCGAAACCGGCTGGGCGCACGCGGAAGGAGAAAATTGGAACGCTTCGTATTTGCCGGTGACCAAGGTGGCCGAAAACTATAAAAACGCATATACCAACGTTTGGTTGAACGACGCGCGGATTGTTGCAGTAGCTCCCTTCACGATTCGCTACGACCCGCCGTTTGACCACTTCTCGTGGGTCAACAAAGACAATGTTCCTTATCTACACTTCCAAGTTGTAAAATCACTACAGAAAGTTGCCGGCGAGCCGCCCAAGTTGATAAAGGCAAAGCTGCAAATTCCATGCTAATCACAGAACTTGCCAAAAAAATAGCCTCAAATACGCTTTACCAAATGATTGGCAAGTTGGTCACCATGGCCGTTACCATCGCCGTAACCGTTATTGTCACCCGTTTGTACGACAGAGAAGGTTACGGGCTGTTTAACATAATGCAGGTCTTTCCGGCGCTCTTTTTTGTAATCGTCGATTTTGGTTTTAACGCAATTGCCACCCGCGAACTCTCCAAAAACACGGACCGCGCACAAACCTTTATTGGCAACATAATCTTAATGAGGCTGGCGTTTTCGGCGATATTAATTGCGCTGTGCGTTTTGGCTCTGCAGTTTTTTCCGTATAGTCCTCAGCTAAGACTTGGCATTTACATGAGTTTGTTCTTGATTGTCACGCAAGCCATGGTTGCCACCACCAACATAATTTTTCAGGTTAAGCTAAGGTACGACTATTCTATGTGGAGTTTGGTTTTGGGAAGTACTGCTGTTTTAGCCCTTGTTCTTGGCCTGGCGCGCGTGGGGGCCGATATAGTTTGGCTTAGCTTTAGCTATGTTATTGGTGGGCTTGTAACGTTTGCAGCCGGTTGGTATTTTGTGAGGAGGTTGGGCGTTCAGGTGCATCTTAAGTTTGACGCGAGCACGTGCTCTTTTTTGCTCGCGCAGGCGTTACCCATTGGGCTTATGTTTGTTTTTAGCCAAATAAACTTTAAAGCCGACTCAATAATGCTTTCGGTTCTGGAGCTACCAAAAAGTATAGGTTTGGGCAACACCGAGTCTGTTGCATTATACGGCTTGCCATACAAAATCTTTGAGGTTTTGCTTGTGGTTCCAACCTTTTTCATGAACGCAGCCTATCCGGTGTTTGTCAGAAAAATGACGGAAGGGCAACCTTTTTTGAAAAACGTGTTTTTCAAGTCGACGGGGGTTTTGCTGGGATTGGGAGTTTTGGTGAGTTTGGTTGGAATAGTGACTGCGCCGGTTGCGGTTGATTTGTTGGGGGGAGAGCAGTTTGCGCAGTCGGCTTTGGTTTTGCGATTGTTGCTAATTGGCATGCCCATTTTTTACGCTACGCAACCTATTGCATGGTTGCTGGTTACACTGGATAAACAAAAACATCTGCCGTACATATATTTAGTCGCGGCTGTGTTTAATGTGAGCATGAACTACCTTTTTATCACAAAGTATTCGTTTTACGCATCGGCGATAATTACGTGGGTTTCCGAACTGCTCATTCTTGTACTGCTTATTGCGGCTGCCGGAAAGGCTTGGAAAGCCAAATATGCTTAAGTACGGGTTTTATGCGTGCGTCTTCCTTTTGTCGCTTGGACAGTTTGCGGTGATTGGTAGAACTGGCTTGGGCACTATGAGTGTTTCCGACTTGGCAGTGGCAGCGTTTGCGCTGGCGGGATGTGCGTACTTTTTGGCTAGGAAAAGGGCTGCCGTACCAAAGTATTTGCTGGCTTTCTTTGTTTTTGCTTTTGTTGCCATGCTTAGCCTTGGGTTTAACTTTCACAAACTTGCATTTGAAGACTTTGGCGTTGCGTTTTTGTACTTAGCAAGATTTATTGTCTATTTGCTGGGTGGTGTTGTTTTATACAATATGTTGCGTACAAAGATGATGGCGCCAAGTGCGATATTGGCCGCTTTTGGTGCTTCGGCGATTTTTGTGGCCGTTGTTGGGTTTATTCAGCTGGTTGTGTTGCCGGACTATTCGGTGCTGGATTTGGCGTTGGGGTTTGACCCCCACAAAAATCGCCTGGGTTCAACCTTCTTTGACCCAAACTTTACCGCGGGTTATCTGGCGCTTGTGGTCTCGCTTTTGCTGGGAAGCATACGCGGCAAAAAATCCGGCGCTGCGCTTAAATTGGTGCTTGCTTTGGCGGTTTTAACCATCGCCGTGTTTCTGACTTTTTCCAGAAGCGGGTGGCTAATGCTGGGTGTGGTAGTTTTTGTGTTTGGAATGCTTAGATACAGGTGGATGCTGCTTGCGGCCTTACTCATTGCTTTTCTCGCGTACTTTGCCGTTCCGCGCGTGCAAACAAGAATAACCGGCGCCACGGACCCGGCCGATTCGGCAAGATTCAGGCTTATCTCGTGGAAACGGCAACGCGGGCGGGGGATCGGATTCAAGCTTTCTGCTGGTTTTGGCCACAACCGGGGTTTTGGGTTTTGCCATATTTCTCTTTGCCTATTTTTATCCGGTGATTGGCGGCGGTTGGAAAACAGTCGGAGCTTTGCCTTTGGTTGCAGCCTTGGCCGGGCTCTTTGTTCACAGCCAGTTTGTAAACTCGGTCTTTTTCCCGCCGATATTGTTTTTGCTCTTTTCGACGCTTGCGGTGACTAACTTTCTTTTTGATAAATGACGTGAATAATTTTCTCGGCTTTGTTGCCGGCTTTGTCCGTTGCAGCCACTTTAATCTCAACGCCGCCTTCGTCAACACCGAGCAAAATCTCAAAGCTTAAATCAGGCCTGGAAATTGCAACTTTGCCGTTTATAATCACCGTTGCTTCTTCATTTAGCTTTCCCGTTACGGTTACGCGCCTGTTTAGATTTTTCACCGCCTCGCCGTCTTTTGGCGATGAGATTGTAATTTCCGGCTTATCATCGTCGGAAATTACGGTGATGGTTTCGGACTTTGGGCTTTCGTTGTTGTTTGAGTC
>Ga0075584_117_pt1 | contig 9475 bp, 7 predicted proteins | sample RifGroB1_FD_68345 | JGI IMG/M metagenome (GOLD analysis project Ga0075584, IMG submission 68345) | candidate division WWE3 bacterium GW2011_GWB1_47_11 | reverse complement strand
TTTTCGGTGTTCACGGCGGTTGGACTCTTTCCGCTGTTGTGCGCCAACATCAACGTGGTTAGCCTGTTGGAAGGCGCAATGGAAATAAGAAGGCTTGCGCTGGACGAGGACCCAAAGCGCAATACAGTCGCAATGTCTGCCATCGCCACATTTTTGAATTCCCGTAACGGGAAAGACATAACCAACACTTTTCTGTTTGGTCCGCGTTTGGAATCTTTGGGCAAATGGAACATACAACTCATTGCGGAGACACTTGGCAAGGAAGGCAAGGGAATTACGCCAACCGTATCCATTGGCTCAAACGACCTACACACAACGTATCAGCTTTACATGGACGGACCAAAAGACAAATTCTTCACATTCGTGAACACGCACAAACAAGACGGGGGAGTGGCGGATGCAATATACAAAGCCGTGAAAGGTTCGTTCGCCGAAAACGGTTTGCCCTTTGTTGAACTGTTGCTTGATGATATAACCGAAAAAGAGCTTGGGGCCTTTATGCAGTTTAAAATGATGGAAGTGCTGTACTTGGCAAAACTGATGGGAGTAAGCCCGTTTGGCCAACCAGAGGTTGAGAAATACAAGAAGGCGGTAGGATAGTATGGGCACAAAAAAACTTGTAACTATAATCGCCGTTATCACACTTGCCGGAGCTCTCCTTCGCCTGTATCACATTGATTTTGGTCTGCCGCACAGCCTCCAAGCCGACGAGCCCGAACTGGGCGAATTCGCCATTAAATACACATACGAGATTAAAAGCATAATCGCCGGCCGCAACTGGTACAAGCTGATTCCGCTCAACTTTGTTTACGGCACCTTCCCAATCTACGTTTACACCGCGGCAATGATGGCCTTTAGCAAAGCGCTGGGATTGCTTGGCGTTGCTTTTGACAGAGTACACATTTATACATATCTGAGAGTTTTGACGGCGTTGGCGTCGTTGACAGCAATTCCGGCGGCCGCGTTCTTGTACAACAAACTCTTCAAAGACTGGTTTGGGACACTAGTTACGGCGATGTTAGTGGCGCTAAATTGGCAGTTCATTGTTTTGGGACACTACCTCAACGCCGACATTATAGTCGCAACGCTTTTGTCTCTAGCTTACATAACGGCTTATCTTTATTACGCGCGGGAAAACGACACTAAATACACAATACTAACCGGCATCCTGCTTGGGTTTGCCATGGGAACCAAAGTCACAGCCGCAATTTCCCTGCCGTTGTTTCTTTACATTTACGCAAGCAAAAAAGATTGGCGGGAAATGGGCGGCATTGTTTTTGATTCGGTGGATTCAAACCCGTTTAAGTACGTTTTGGCAACGGGATATATTGCTACTCCTCTGGCGGCTGTTTTGGCGATGGTGGGGGTGCGCCTGTGCGCACCCCCACCATCGCGGCACTTCCATCACTTTCTCATTGGCCACGTTCTCCTTTACCTAATCTTCTTCTCGCTGGGAAATCGCCGTGTAGACCGCTGGATGCTCCCGGTGCTGCCAATCATGCTCATTTACACAGCGTACGGGCTGGCACAACTCAAGGAAAAACTCGGCAGAATCCAATTTGTCACAGCCGCAACCATCGTCGCCCTTTCTTATCTCTATTTTCCCGCACTGCTTTTGGTTCAATTCCAAAGACAAACGCCAAAATCGGCGGCGTATTTGTGGATGAGAGACAATTTGGCCGCGGCGAGCAACAAGCTGGTGATTACCGAACAAGGACTCGACCCAATGAATAAGCTTCCAAGCGTAAACGTGCGAAAATCGGTTGTGTATTCTAGCGAGAACGCACAGCTTGTGTACCCCGAATCGCCGGTTGGCTACAATTACATCGCCGTTTCATCCAGACCAATGGCCAACTTCAAAAGGCCGGAAATTCAAAAAGCCTACCCGGAATACGTCAAAAGGTGGCAAGCGTTTGAAAGCGAGTTAATGGACCCATCCAAGTACGAACTGGTAAAAACCTTTGAGTTGCCCAAACCAAACCTAATCCCGCTTTCGGACGTTTACATTTACAAAAATATAGAGCTGCAATAATGGATCCTTCGCTGCGCTCAGGATGACAGTGGGGCGGGATGACACGAGACTGTCGTGTTGAGCGTAGCGAAACATCCAGCGAAGCGTCTGGATCCTTTCCTCGCCTTGGCGGGGCTATAGATAATCGCGCAACCGTTTGCTGCGCGACGGGTGCCGCAGCTTGCGCAACGCTTTGGCTTCAATTTGCCTTATGCGCTCGCGCGTAACGCCAAATTCCTTGCCAACCTCCTCCAGCGTGCGCGACCGTCCGTCTTTTATGCCAAAGCGCAGCTCCAAAACCTTGCGCTCGCGCGGGTTTAGCGTATCCAGAACTTCTTCCAAATGTCCCTTCAAAAGCTCGTGGCTGGCGGATTCAAACGGCGTAAGGCCAATTTCATCGGGAATGAATTCTTTTAGGCGCGAGTCGTCGTCTTTGCCCACGGGCGTCTCAATGGAGGTGGTGTCCTGCGATATCTTCACAATTTCGTGGGCTTTTTCCGGCTCTATGCCCATTTCCTTGGCCACTTCTTCCGGCGACGGCATACGCTCCAAATCCTGTTCCAGTTTGCGCGCAATCCTTTTGTACTTTTGAATGGTTTCAATCATGTGGACGGGGATTCTTATTGTGCGCGCCTGATCGGCAATTGCGCGCGTAATGGCCTGGCGGATCCACCACGTTGCGTACGTGGAAAACTTGAAGCCGCGTCTCCAGTCAAACTTTTCAACGGCGCGCATGAGCCCAATGTTTCCCTCCTGAATCAAATCCAAAAAGGACAAACCTCTGCCCATGTATTTTTTGGCGATGGAAACAACAAGCCGCAAATTTGCCCTGGTGAGCCTTTCTGACGACAGTTCATCGCCCTTTTCTATTGCTTTGGCCAGCACAACTTCTTCGGCGGCGGTGAGCAAGTCAACCTTGCCTATTTCGCGCAAATACATTCTCACCGGATCGGACGAGACGGTTTTGTCAAGCCTAATGTTGGCGGCTGCAAGCAAATCCTCGGCGTTTTTTATCTTTTCGGCCTCTTTTTCCGACGCGGTGTCAAATACGTCAACGCCTTCGTTCATTAGTTTCTCGTAAAGGGAATCCAGTTCTTCAATATTTTCTTCGGCTTGCGGGAACAACTCCATTACGTCTTCTTGCGTCACATATCCTTGCTTCTTACCCTTGGTCACAAGTTTTCTCAAATTTTTCAGTGCAAGTTTTTGCGCTTTTGAGAGTGGCTCTTCTTTTGTTCTTGACGGTTTTTTATCCGGCATTTAGATTAATTTCTGCGACAATTCCTCAAATTTTTCCGACAATTCTTTTATTGCCGCTTGGTTGTTTTCCAACTCGGCTTCCTTTATTTTAGCACCAAGTTCTTTTAGCTCGCGTTTTACCGTGTCTTGTTTTACACGCGCGAAAGCCATATCTATCTCGGAGTCAAAGAAAGCGTCGCCGTTTGAAGATTCGCCCAGATCCCACAGGTACATTTCTTCAACAACTTTTCTTAAGGTTTCGTCAAATTTGTTACTAAAATGTTTAATCTCAAATTTCTTCTTCCTGCCCAAAAGGTAGGCCTTTAGGCCGGAAAAAATTGCTTCAAACTGCGGATTTGTGAAGTCCCTCTGACCCAGCTTATACAGCACCTTTTGGGCGGCGTCAAGCGGAGCTCTAAGCAAAAGCACAAGTAGGTATTCCTGCGGCGATGTGATTTTTGCCGACGGTGCGTTTTGTGCAGATGTATCCGCAGAGAATTCCGCGCCATCGTCCGCTGCACTGCCGGTTTTCAACATGGTTGTAATAACCTCCTCGTCTATACCAACCAACTCGGCCAATTTTTTACCGTAGTGATTTTGAGTAACCGGATCGTTGATTTTGGCAAACCACGGAATCAATTCGGCTACTATTTTTTTCTTGCCAATTGGATCGTGCTTGTTGTTTTTCTTCAAAGCATCCGCAATGAAAAAGTCGTAAACGGGCGCGGCTTGGCTCAAAACTTTTTTCACATCGTGGCCGTCTTTCGCTACCAAAAACTCGTCTAGGTCTTTAAAACCATCAGGGAGCAATGCCACCCGAACGTTTAGGTTTTCCCGTTCGGTCAGCCCAATTGCCCTTTCCATGGCCGCAAACCCCGCCGTGTCGGAATCAAAGCAGAAAGTTATGTCTTGCGTATATCTTGCTATTATCTTTAACTGCGCCGTGGTGAGCGCCGTGCCGGACGTGGCAATTACATTGGTAATACCGGCTTGGCATGCGCTAATAACATCAACCGGGCCTTCAACAAAAACCGCGCCTTCCTTTTTTACCGACACTTTGGCCCTATCCAGCCCAAAAAGAAAAGAACCTTTGTGAAAAACCAAAGTTTCACTCGTGTTTAGATATTTTGGGTCGCGGTCAAAAAGCGTTCGTCCGGCAAAACCAACAACATTTCCGTCAATTCCCATCATGGGAAATATTACACGGCCTTTGAACTTGTCAATGTGTGTGCCGGACTTTGACTGAACAATAATCCCCGCGGCCAACATGTCGTTTATGCTGTATTTCTTCTTGGTGAGAAATCCAAACAGACTGTCCCAGGAATCCGGCGCGTAGCCAAGGTTGAAGGAAAGTATGGTGTCCATTGTTAAGCCGCGTTTTTTTGTAAAATACGCCAGCGCCTTTTTGCCAACGCGGTGCTTTGTGAGAATATAGTGATAATACTGCGCGGCCAAATGGTTGATTTCAAAGAGAACAGCCTTTCTGCTCTTTTCCGGGTCGCCTTTGGCTTTTTCCAGTTTTATGCCAGCTTTATCCGCCAGCTGCTCCAAAGCCTGCGGAAACTCAACACCTTCAATTTTTTGGATAAAGGAAAAAATGTCGCCGGCCTCCCCGCAGCCAAAACATTTAAAAATCTGCAATTCCGGCGAGACCATGAAAGACGGCGATTTTTCGGAGTGGAACGGGCACAGGGCTTTGTAGTTATTTCCGGCTTTTTTTAGCTCAATGTAGGAGCCGACAATGTCGACAACGTTGAGCTGCCTTTTGATTTGATCGACTTGGTCCACAAGGGTTGTATATCACGAGAATGGGGCGGGTGCAAATGCGGATGGGGGTTTGGGGATGGGGGCGGCGCGCCTTTGCGAAAGCAAAGAAGGCGCGCCGCCATGGACCAGGAGATCATTCAGATAGGTTGATGCCGTCGAATTCGGCGACAAAACTCTTAGCCTCCTCGAACGCATCGGCGTGGGGACCCTGGAACGGCTTCGCGTTTGCCAGGATCATGGTCACATCCCCATCCTGCATAATGTAACCCCCACCTCCGATGACACGAAGCACATACGTGGTAGGTGTCACCGTAGCGCCCGGAGCGCGTACTTCATCAAACATGACCCACACAATCCTCGCGGCACTTTTTGGCATCTCTGCCTCCCTTCGTTTATATCCCGTAGTATAACACTTTGGTTCAACGTTATTCCAAACATGCTTTGTCATTCTGACCAACGTTTTGTCATTCTGAGCGTAGCGAAGAACCCAGCGAAGCGCCCCGCCAGAGGCGGAGCTAGATCCTTCGCTACGCTCAGGATGACGTTTGTTGGCGGAGGGGGAGGGATTTGAACCCTCGTGCGCTTGCGCGCGCATGGTTTTCGAGACCAGCCAGTTTGGCCGCTCCTGCACCCCTCCAGAACACAGGCATTTTGATTTTAGCACATAAATCGTTGACACAAATTATAACGCTTGTTAGTATGTCATCGTGGGAATTACAAAACTCGGGCTTTCAATTACCAATCCAAAAAATGAACTAAACTATCAACACTTAACCTTTCTCATTGACTCCGGCGCTATGTACTCCGTTGTGCCCGAAGCCGTTTTGGAAAAGCTGAACATAAAAGTACAACGCAAAGAAAAGTTTTCACTCATGGATGGTAGCGTGGTGGAAAGAGCGCTGGGAGAGCTGCGTTTCCAATACAAAAATCGCAAAGGCACTGCTCCGGTTATCTTTGGAAAAGACAAGGACCTGACTATACTGGGAATAACGGCCTTGGAAGTTATGGGCTACGGACTAAATCCTCTGGAAGGCAAGCTGACCGAGCTAAAACTCACGTGGTAGGGGGGAACTTACTGTTGTGCTGCAAAACAACCTCGTTGTAATCCATCAAATACTTTGGTGACATAAACACATAAAGAACTCTTCGTTTTACATCTCCGCGCGCTTTCTCCTCATAACCCAACACAGCAATGTTGGCGTTTTTTATCTCAATCTTGTCGGCTGCTTCGTTGTCTTTAAAACCATCCGAATATATTAATTCGGCCACACCCTGCAGCAGCTCCCAGTTTCCTGCACCAAGACCAAGATCGGCAATTGTGTAGAACTTGCCAAACTGCGCCGTTTTTTTATCAACGGTAACGCCGTCCACAGGCATTTGCGAAATCTCAACTCCCAGAGAAGCAATTCCTTCAGCTATATCCTCCTCCATATATTCTCTCGCCCGCGCAAGCTGTTCTTTCGACAACGCGTGCCCTGTGTCGGATAAAAAGCCCGAGACAAATTCCAGTTTTTGACGATTTGCCTCATCAGTCTCTATATTTTCGGCATTTTCGGGAATAAAATCTTTTGGCTTTATAGGCTCGGAATAGCCACCCCAGCGGCCCATTCTTTCCAGCTCGGCATCCGTATACCTTATACCTTTGTCAAAACCTTCTGCACTCATGGAATGATAATATCATCAAATTATACTAAACTCACAGTGGGGCATTTGAAACGTGAATTTAGACATAATAAAAAGCTTCGTGGTATTTTAACAATATGAACATTGGTGAGTTGGCAAATACGAGCGGCAGTATTCTGGAGAGAATTTCCGAAAAGGCCCTGACAATTCCCAATAATTGTGCTTTTCATGCAGAGGCGCTACCCAACGATAAGTTTGACGTCCTATTCGAGGACGGGACAAGTTTATTGTCTTTGTTGCCGGAAGGTGTTCGTTTTGCCCAAACAACCAGCAATATCCCGTCTGCTAATGTTGGCTGGAAAAAAGACGGCACCGTTGAGCTAATGGAAATTGTTGGAAACCCAAGCCTAGTAGCAAAAGAACACCCTCAATATTTGAGCTTATTTTCCCACGAGATAGGACATGTTCTTGCTTTGTTTGAGGAAGCTAAGTTTTGGGCAAATCCCGATATTGCTCCTAAATCAGAAACTGAAACTTTAGCGGATTTGTATCAAAACATTCAATTCTCGCTTTATGCCGGCAGTTTAGCCTGGAAAGTAGAACTTGAGGCGTGGAACCATGGCAAAGTCGTTTACCAGCTGTTTCGCGCACCGGAAGAAGTGTTTCAGGGCGTTATGCAGCTGGGAATTGATTCCTACACCACTGTCCAATCGGGACAGATGCTGCGAGAAATAGAGGAGTATTTATATAAGTTTGGTAGATCTGCTAAAGATATAGATCCAAAAAAGGAGTTTGACATATACGACCCTACCGCCCAAGACTATACAAAAGTGGGGTTTAGCGAATTGATGGGCACACTTGTCCGGTTATCTCAAAGAGAACAGGCTCACGAGTAATTCATGGTGGACCGTGGGGGAATCGAACCCCCGATCTCCGCAATGCGAATGCGGCGCTCTACCAACTGAGCTAACGGCCCATATTCGGGTCTGACCCGGTTCGACCCGATTTAGAGGCGCCATGACAACAACAAGTTTATCACACGAAAACCCCTTCTCAAAACAAAAGGGTTCTAAGGACATATAAAGACAGCGCGAGAAAACACCCCGTTATAAAGGCCAAAATGAGGTCGAACCGGGTCAGACCCGAGGATGAACGTGCCCAAGGCTTTTGCGCTCGCGCAAATACTCAATGTGCTTGTCCCGCTCCTGGGCAAAGCTACCGGCGTCAAACCCGTGTTTCTTGGACAACATGGCGGCAAAGTGTCCGCCAACAAAATGGGGCAAAATAACGTAGGAGGCACCAAGATCGTATAAGCGCAGCGCGTGGTCAATGTCGTGCGCTAATAGAATCACAATTGCCACCTTGTTCATTTGCCGGACTTTTGTGACCAAAAACGCGTTGGCGTCAAAGTCCGGAATCGTTGACACAACCATTTTGGCGCCGGCAAGCCCCAACTCGTCCAAAAACTCGCCGTCCTCGGCGTCGCCGTAGCGGTGGTTAACGCCAATTTTGTCCAAAACTTTTATAACATCGGGGTCAAAGTCAACCACCAAAAAGCTCTCCCCCAGCTCTTTGAAGATTTTCAGGAAGTCGTAGCCCACGCGGTTGCACCCAAACAAAATAACGTCGTAAGCGTCCAAAGAGTCAACTTCCTTTGCGGCGTGCTTCACGTCAAAAATGCCCAAATAGCTGGATGCGCGCACGTACAAAGCGTCGGCCTGGGTTATTAAGTAGGCGGAGACGGCAATGGTGACAAGCGCGACAATTGTAATCACCGACAACACGCTGTTGCCCAAATGGCCAACCTTTATACCAAGCAAAACAAGAATTAGCGAAAATTCGCTGACTTGCGCAAGGGAGATGCCAACATAAAATCCCGTCTTTTTGCCGTAGCCCATGAAGCGCGAAAGTATCATTACAGCTAGCGGTTTGAAAAGCAGCACAAAGCCGGATAAGACAAGCGCCGGGAATAAAACACCCAATAGGCTGTCAACAACCATGTTTGACCCAAGATAGACAAAAAATAAAATGATGAAAAAGTCGCGCAACGGACGGAGTTTGGCCGCAATCTCCTGATTGTACGGCGAAACGGAAAGCGTCACGCCGGCAATTAGCGCGCCTATTTCAACCGAAAGCCCCAAAAAGCTAAAAAGCGTCGCAACGCCAAGCCCCCACCCCATTGAGAACAAAAACAGGTATTCCTGCGAGCGCGCAAAAAAAGTGCTGAGCCTTGGCAATATGTAAAGCGCGACTAAAACTAACAAACCTGTAATGCCCACACCCTTTACCACCAACAGAAGAAGCGATGTTGGCGGCACATTTCCGTTGGAAAAAGCCGACACAAAAATGAGCACGACGGCGGCTGTTACATCTTGCACAAGAAGAACTCCAATTGAAATGCGCCCGTAGAGCTTTTCCAAGTCGTGCCGGTCTGAAAGAAGTTTTAGGACTATTACCGTGCTGCTAAAGGTTAGAGCCATGCCAAGGTACAAAGACTCAATCTGCGAGAATCCAAGGATAGCGGCAAGTATAAAGCCAAATGCAGCGGTGATGACAACTTGGCCCAACCCCATAGACAGCGACGGCTTGCCCACTTCTTTTAAAACCTTTGGACTAAGGCCTAAACCAACAATAAAGAGCAAAATGGCGATGCCAACTTGAGAAAACGCGTTGATTGAACTTTCCGATCCCGTTAGGCCCAAGACCTGCGGGCCAATTAAAATGCCAGTGAGGATATAGCCGATTATAATGGGTTGTTTGAGCAGGCGCACCACTGCGCAAACCGCGGTTGCAAGGAGAATTATTAGGCTGAGTTCTAAAAATGTGTTCATTGGG
>Ga0075584_115_pt1 | contig 12996 bp, 9 predicted proteins | sample RifGroB1_FD_68345 | JGI IMG/M metagenome (GOLD analysis project Ga0075584, IMG submission 68345) | candidate division WWE3 bacterium GW2011_GWB1_47_11 | reverse complement strand
CTCTTTTTCATTGTATTAGCCACATACTCATCAACAGCAGCTTTGTATTCCTTTGTAGGTATTTTTCGCGACAAAATATGTTCCGGTGCTAAAACAACAAAAGTTGCCCCAAAGTTAGTGTCGGGACGTGTAGTAAAACACACAATCTTCGCTCCCGTCACGCCGTCAATGTTATATGAAATATTTACTCCGTCCTTTTTGCCTATCCAATTTGTCTGCTGCATTTTTATGTCATATCTGTAATCAACCGTATCCAAGTCTTGCAACAATCTGTCGGCGTATTTGGTGATGCGCAACAACCACTGCTTTTGCATTCTTCGCTGCGTTGCGTGGCCACACCTCTCGCACGCCCCGTTCACAACCTCTTCGTTGGCCAAGTTGATTTTGCACGCCGGACACCAGTTCACCGCAATCTCGCTTCTGTAAGCCAAGCCCGCCTTATAAAGCTGCAAAAAGATCCATTGCGTCCATTTATAGTATTTTGGATCCGAAGTGTTTATTTCCCGCGACCAGTCAAAAGAGATGCCCCAAGACAAAAGTTGCTTTTTGGCGTTTGCAATGTTTGACAGCGTTGTAATGCTGGGATGGATGCCGGTCTTAATGGCGTAGTTTTCGGCAGGCAGGCCAAACGCGTCCCACCCTATTGGATACAGCACGTTCATGCCCTTCATACGGCGTAAGCGGGCGACGGTGTCCAGTGCGCAGTAGCTGCGCGCGTGCCCCACGTGCAGGCGCTCGCCGGAAGGATAGGGAAACTCAATCAACACGTAAGACTTTGGTTTTTTGGAAGAATCGCCAGCTCTGTATACACCGGCTTCGTGCCACTTTTCCTGCCATTTCGGTTCGATTTTATGCGGTACGTGCGTAGACATAGTTATGCCTTTTTGCCCTTCGCATTATATTAACCTAAAGTTGGGAGAAAACGGAAGGGCTTGCGGGTTTTCAACCCCTAAGCGCCTCGTCAAGAATTTCCTCAAAAAGAGTATGTTTTTTTAACTCGCGGATTAGGGAAACAAACCTGGCCTTATTTATTTTATAAAACACTTCGCGGCCCTTTTTGCTGTTTTTCAAAAAACCCAAAGACGCCAGCACGCGTAAGTGGTGCGACGCCAAATTTTCCTCCACGTCCAATTTGTCGGCAACGTCCCCCACTCTCATATCTCCTCCGCTCAACATTTCAAGAATTTTCAATCTGTTTTTGTCCGAAAAAGCTTTTGAAACTTTTAGCTGGTTTGCCATATGTTCAATATACAACGAGTGTTGCTATTATGCAAGACTTTCTACAAAAACATCCACTTTGCCCGACATCACGCGCAAAACACCCTTCTCTATTTTGACAATTTGTTCTTCGCCGGTTTCTTTTTTTATGGTCACGTTGCTGGTTAAGAGTGTGATGAAGTTGGCGTGCATGGGCAGTATATCAAACGGCCCTTTGGCGTTTTGCGAGCTTATTGAGAGGGCACGTCCGGTGAAGTAGTTTTTGTCCCGGCTCCTGACCGTAACCTCAAGATGATCTGTAATAGGGTTTGATTTCATATGTTATGAGTACGGCAGATGGTGGGGCCTGTTTCGCAATATGCCCAGCGCAGTGCTCGCCGTTTAACTGCCTTGCGGCAATGCGGCTGCGCGCTTACTGGGCGCCCATTGCTCCACACCCTTCCATCTGCCGCACTCATCCCAAATCCTTCACACCGCCGATGAACAAAAATTCTTCTTCGGCGATATTGTCAAACTTGCCAGTAATAATGTCGGCAACTCCCCCAACCGTCTCCGCAACGGGCACGTACACTCCCGGCCTGCCCGTTTGTCCCATGGCTACAAAGAAGCTTTGAGTCATAAAGTTCCTTAACTTTTTGGCGCGGCGATACTGGACTCTATCTTCTTCCGACAGTTCGGACTCCCCAACCAAGGAAACTATCCTGTCCAAGGATGCGGCCTTTTTCAGCAAACCTTGCGCTTTGAGCGCAACGGCGTAGTGTTGTTTTGATACTGCATTTTCGTTAAGACCGGAAGAAATTGATGCCAACAAATCAATCGCCGGCAACCTACCTTCCCTATACACATCGCGCGATAATACAATCGCCGAATCCAAATAGTCAAAAATTGTCTGCACGCTATAATCCAAAATGTCATCGGCCGGCACATAAACTGCCTCAAACGTTGTTATTGCGCCTTTGTTGTTTGACACAAGCCGTTCGTGCAATGAGCCTATTTCCGACGAGAGCGTTGCCTGATACCCGTCTTCGGACGGAATTGTGTTCATGAGCAGCGAAAGCTCATTACCGGCTTGGGCAAACCTAAACATATTGTCAATGAAAAACAGCACGTCTTCTTTGGTTTCGTCTCTAAAGTATTCCGCCACCGTCGCGCCCCCCAGCGCCGTGAAAAATCTTTCGGACGGGCTACTACCCATTGCGCCGAAAATCAGCGCCACCGAAGCTAGAACGCCGGTTTTCTCCAACTCCGCATACAACTCCTGGCCTTCCCTTGTTCTTTCCCCCACTCCCGCAAAGACCGATACGCTTTTTCCCTTGTCGGTTCCCAGAACGTTGTGCAATATTTCCGTTAGCAACAGGGTTTTTCCAACCCCGGAACCGCCAAACAAGCCAACCTTTCCGCCTTTAATAATTGGCGCAAAAAGGTCAACGGCTTTTATACCGGTCTCCAAAATGCTTTGCGATGCTAAAATGTCTTCGTATTGGGGAGCATTTTGAAATATGCTTTTTTTCGTTTCAAACATAATGTTTCCTTTGCCGTCAACGGGGCCGCCAAACACGTTAAAGGCCCTGCCCAACACTTTTGGCCCAACCGGAATTTCAAGCGGCCTTCCGGTGTCAACAACCTCCATTCCCCGTAGCATCCCAAGCGTGGATGAGACGGCAAAACAATAAAATTTATCGGTTCCGGAGGATTTACACACAAGCATTCGCATAAACGCCTTGCCTTTAACTTCCAGAACGTTGTTAATTGCCGGCTTATCATCGCCTCTAAACATAACTTCCACCACATTGTTCTTTACTGCCACTATGTGCCCTACGCCCATACCCCTCCCCCGCTTCGCAGGACGCCGGAAAGAAGCGTCATTTGCTTTGTGCCCGCAATTTTGTGTTTGGTGAGCTGACTTTGCATTCCCACACTATATATTTTCTTGTTTATGTGTTCGGTTGCAACATCCAAATTAATCATTCTGGATGCAAACTTGCTCAAATTCGATTCGTACACGGTTTGTTCAAAAACGGATGCCAATATCTGCGATTCAAAAAACGCCATTATTTGGCTAAGTGACGGCTCAAAAATGTATAACTCGTTTTGGCGAATTGTATCCGCCTGGGATATGAGTTCTTCAGAAATCAAGGTCTTTTGAGGAACCTGCGCCAGAATATCTTTGAACTGGCCGTGATACACGCGGATTTTGTCATACTTTATCACATGGTTTATGAGCTTTTTTAGATTTGTAGGGTCGCTACCGGAATCGGAAAAGTCAAAGTAGGCGGCGGCCGGAAGCTGTTGTTGCGCGCTTTTATACATTTTGTACCCAACACGCCCTACAATGGCGGCATCGCAGCTTTCGCTCAAAATGTCGTTCGCAAAGCGCTCAAAGTTTTTCCTTATTATGTCGCCGTAAAGCATGGTGTTTGCCGACAGGAGAACTGAAACTGTCTTACCGTTACCCCTGGGCACACTCTTGTACCTTCCTTTCTTATAGAAATAGCGAATCTGCTGAAAAACCTCATTTAAACCCGTAAGGTATTCCCTGGTGAGTAAAACCGAACTCTTGATTTTTCTCATTCTGGTGGCGGCAATTTCCTGATACGTCTCCACGAGCGTTTTTAATTCGCTTAAGACCAAAAGTTCATTTTTTACTTCCCGTATATCAAACATAGTGCGCCCCGAACCCTAAACCAACCGGCTCTTCGCGTCGGCAACTTTGCCCAGCAAACCGTTAAAATCCTTGGCTTCGTTTATAAGCTTGTTAACCATCTCCTTATAGTTCTTATCCTTGTCGAATTTGTTCACAACCTCGTCCATGGCAACTTCAAGCTCATCAAGAGTTTTTGCATTCCACACACCCGACCAAATCAGACAAAAAAGAATAATCTGAAGGTTTAAATCCATGGCGCGATTCATATGCTGGCTGAAAAATTTTAGCGTGCGCTCCCCCATTTTTAACGTTGATGTTATGTTTTCGTTTAATTCGGCGCCAAAATGGACAAAGCTTTGGGTTTTGTCATACAGAGTAAGAAATGTATTCAGCTCTCTGTTTATACCCCACCTCACCGGTGTTTGTGTTTGCCTGCCGACTCTTGTGACCGAAAGAAAATAATTTATTGCCGGGCGTTTGCCTTGGTCAAACAGATTCTTGTCAAAGAAAATGTGACCGTCGGTTATGGACATAAGGTTGGTCTGTATATAGCCGGAAATATCACCTTCAATTGTCTCGGCAACGGGCAGACACGTGATGGACACCGAATCATCCGAACCGCTTTTTTTAAAGTTTCCGGCGCGCTCCAAAAGCCTGGCGTGTGCATAAAACGTGTCTCCGGGATAGGAACTTCTACCGGGAAATCGGCCGGCGATTAAAGAAATCTCGCGATAAAATCTTGCGTGGCTGGTCAAATCGTCCAGTATAAGCAAAACGTCTTTGCCCATATCTCGAAAATATTCAGCCGCGGTCATGGCGGAATATGGTGCAAGGTAAATCATCCCCAACGAGTCCGAGACGGTGGTTGCAAAAATTATTGATTTGTTTTTGGCTCCGTGCTTTTCCAGAAAGCTTTCCACCAAGCGCACGTCGGTTTTTTGCTTGCCTATTGCGGCATAGATACAAATAGTATCCTTTTTTGCCTGCGTCAAAAGGGACTGAAGCAAAAAGTTTGTTTTTCCTATTTTTCTGTCGCCCAACACAAGCTGGCGCTGGCCTCTTCCCAAAGGAACCAACAGATCCACAACGGTTACACCCGTCTCGAGCGGCCTTTTAATCTCACGCCGCTTATCTATACCCAAGAGAACACCGTGCACATTGCGCTCTTGCATACCCGTGCAATCAACCGGTTTTGTCGAGTATACCGAACGGCACAAAGCGTCTACCGTTTGTCCCAAAAGTCCGTCACCTACTCCTATTTCCACACTCTTTTTGGTGCGGGTCACTCTTGTACCAGGTTTTACCGGGGCGCGCGCAAAGGTTAGAATTTCAACAAGATTCTCTCCCAGCGCCATTACCTGTCCATACTCGCCGTTCTCAAAGACAACAAGTTCTTCTGACCAAACGCCGGGAAGGCCGGATACATATACAATTGGAGGGTGAACCTGTTCTACGTAACCTATTTCACCGCTTTCGGATAAGTAGTCGTTAAATTTCATACTTTAACAACCTCACTTTTGAACCTGGTCAGCCTTGTATTTAAGGCAGCAAGCAAAGAACCATCGTAGTAAAGTCCCCCATATGCAATCACCGCGCCGCCCAAAATAATCGGGTCATAGGATATGTCCAAGATAACAGGATCACCAAACAGCTGCAGCGCCCAGTCGTAAATATTGTCTATTAGCAATCCATCCGGATCAGTTGCCAACGTAATCTTTACTGGCTTTATTGACAGCAAATACAGCTTTAAAGCGTTGAGATATCCTAACCAATCCCCGCCCGAATTTCCTTTCTTTAACAATTCGGCAATGTCTAAAGGAAAAAATGCCTCTACGCCTTTAGGCGAAGTTGTGTACAAAGAATGAGAAAAAGCATCAACGGCAGCCAGAAATGTATTGGTCTCTTCCGTCGTCTTAAGCTTTTTTGTCAAGTCTTCCGGGTGCATTTGCAGTGAATCCTCCGTAAATTTTCGCGCGTTCAAGCGCAGCGACAACCAAATCCCTGTGTTCTTCAACACTCAAAGACTTGCCCAAAATGTCCTTTGTGGCTTCGGCCAAAACGTCATACACCTTCTCGTCAATTTCTTTCAACTTTTCCCGCTTATACACGCCCAGACTTGTCTCAATTTGGCTGTATTTGGCGTTTATTTTATCTTCTACAATTTTTTGCGATTTTAGCGTTTCCGTCTCCAGTTTGGTTTTGAATTCCTCAACTTCAGCCAAAACCTGCTGTCGCAACTCCTCCGAAGCGTCGGTCAAGGAATCAACATTCTCTCGCTTTTGTCGTTCAATCAAATCCTTAAACGCGCCGACCATTTCACTCGTGGACTGTGCAAGCTCCTGCCACTGCTTGGCGGAAACCTCATTCATCTTATTTTCCAGAGATTCCTTTGACTCTTCGGAAACCTCCTCTGCCTCCAGTAACACCTTTTGCGCTTTTTTGTTGGAAGTTTCAATAATCAGTAAAGCCTCTTTCCTGGCTTCTTCCATAATTTCATCGGCCTTCTCGTACGCCGTTGTTTTTACCTCCGTCTCCTCTTCGCGGCGCTCGCGCTTGAGAAAAACGCGCCACTTATAAAGCAGATTCTCCGTTGATAAAACGAGCAAAAGCGCAATAAGGATACACAAAAACAAAACGGCAAAGATTATTATTGCTGTTGTCGGTTCGGCAGTTAAGTAGTTCATGGCCTCACAAAACCAAAATTAAATACGCGAGACCCAGGCCCAAAAGCATGATCAGACCGGTCATGGCAAAATTAATTATAATGCTAACCTGAATTGCCTGTTTAGCCAACGGGTTTCTGCCAATGGCCTCAATTCCGCTCCCTGACGTTTTTCCAAAAGTCCCAAATCCTATGACAAACGCGCCGGCGGTGACCAAAGCAGCCAAAACATACCTTAGCGATGCGACCGGCGTGAGAAACGGCGCCGCCCAACCCGACCTCACTGTCTGCAGCAAATTACCTCTAACATCGCCGCTGGCAAAGGCGGCTCTGATTTGCACATTCACCAAAATTGTCCCCTCCCCTTGCGCCAAAGGCTCCAAAGCTGTCCCCAGTATGTTGCCCGACATGTCAGCTTTTCTGCCGATGCCGGGAGTTTCCGAAGGGGTAATAAAATCGCCGACTTTTATTGCACCGGCGTCGCCTTGGGCCAAAACTCTAACTTTCGCCTCCCCTTGGGACAAAACCAAATATTCGCCGGGGACGGCTGTTGCGGGCGCCAAAGCCAGAGTTGGGCTTTCCACTATGACGCCGACAATGTTTGTGTCGTAAGGAATTGTGCTCAAAACATAGTCGCCGTCTTTAAAGCTGACTATTTTGCCAAATACGTCGTCGCTGGGAGATGCGTCTTTAATGGGCAACGAGACCGCTATCCCCTGCGCGAGAGCGCGGGTTGATAAAATCAGGAAAAGGGCGATGGCGATTTGGCAACTGTATTTGGGCATTTATACATTAAGATTAAGGCTTTGGAAAAATATAGTCAACGTACTTCACAGGGAGTCATTCTGTTCAGGGAGGGTTCTTAAAATTGAGTACAAAAAACATTGACATTTACTCGCAAACCCATTAGCATTTAGATACATTGCCAAATGCTTTAACCAAGGCTTTTGGTAAAGAAAAAACAGTACATGCCTGCCCGGGACAAACACAAAAATTACTCAGATGAACAAGCACCGACGCTGAACGTGTCAAAGGCGGCGGGTTTGCTTGGCGTTTCCCCCACCACACTAAGGCGTTTTGAAACCGAAGGAAAGATAACATCTCAAAGAGCCGACAACGGTTACAGGTTTTTTAAACTGGACGATGTAAGAAAACTAAAAGAGCAAATCCAAAGCGAAAAGGAGCAAAAACCGGTAGGTACTCCTCCCTTCAGGGTATTCGCGGAGTACCGCGAACCCTGCAGGACGAAGGTACAGCAAAAAACGACCCTGCAGGGTGCCGCCCTGCAGGAGCTAACGGAAGCGCTGCCCAATATAAGAAAAACTACCAAGACGGCAGCAATCGGTTCGTTGGGCCTGTTCATTATTCTCGCTTTAACATCATTTGGCATACTGGATGGGTTTGACAATCTCCCGAACAAGCTCGGAGTTTCCAGCAAAAATATGCCGGACGTGCTGGCGGCGGCCGTTGTAGGCAGGGACGATCTGGTCCTCAAAATAAGCACACCGGTGGAAATGGCACAAAACCTAACCGTCCCGTCCATTTCGGGCGTAAATGTCATAGACCCAACAACAAAGGCTACGCTGGAAAACACGCTGGAATTAGCCGGCGACGCAACCGGAACGCTCAACAACGTACAAATAGAACAAAATGTCATAGGCGACGATGAGCTGGCCGACGACATAGAGTCATAGGCGACGATGAGCTGGCCGACGACATAGAATATACCGGCACACTCAACGTAACCGGCAGCTTTCAAATAAACGGCGATGAGCTTTCCGCCGATATCAACAATCTCAACGACCTCGCCGACGCCGCACCGGAGCTTCTTGACTTCTCCGATATAACCATCGCCGGCTTTTTGCGCTCAAACACCTCAGATCAATATACTTCCGGGACTTTGTCGTTTGCTGACAATACTTTTCTTGATTTGTCTGCCATCAAACACGATGACACAACCGCTCAAGGCTTAAAACTCCCACAAAACACCGCGCTCACCGCGCTATCCGCAACCGCGGGCGAAGGCTATTTGGCGTGGGACAGCACCACCAACCAACTTCAAGTCTTCAACGGCGTCGGCTGGAGCTCAAACGGTATTGGCCTCTTCACTGACGGCGGGGACACAACCTACCTCACCTCCGTCACGGATGACCTCGCCCTGGGCGGCACGGATTCTTTGGCGGCCTTTTTCATGGATATTTCGACCGGCAACCTCACCATCACCGGAGATTTGACAGTGACAGGCGACGACATAACGCTCGCCACCAATACCTCCGGCTTCATTCTCGTGGCCGACGGCACCAACTTCAATCCCGTCGACGTATCCGGCGACGTTGACGTATCTTCCGCCGGAGTAACCACCATCCAAGCCAACGCCGTAGCCCTAGCCGCAGACACCACCGGCAACTACGTGGCCACCATCGCCGACGCCGGCAACGCAACCGTCACCGTAGCCAACTCGGGCACGGAAAATGCCGCCGTGACATTAAATGTCATAGATGTTAATTGCACGGATTGTCTGGGCGCAACCGAAATCACCGACATCTATCTCTTTAATTCCGGCGACACCACAACCGGCGATTTGGTCTTTAGCGACGGCACAACCGACTCTCCCAAGGCCACCTTCTCCCCCGCCTCGGGCACATCCTTTGACATTTATACGGAAGACACCGGCGATGACTTGCAAATTGCCGTAAACACCTCGGCAACCGAAACGGTAGACTTTACCAACGCCGGCGCCGGCGTGTTGGATGTAACAATAGAGGGCGATCTTACAATCAGCGGCGACGATTTGGTAATGGGGACCAATACAACCGGATACATCTTGGTGGCCGACAACACCAACTTCAACCCCGTCGCCATGTCAGGCGACATAGCCATCACCTCAACCGGCGCCACCACCATTCAACCGGACGCCGTCTCCCTAGCCAACGACACCGTTGGCAATTATGTTGCCACCATCGCCGACGCCGGCAATTCCACCATCACCGTAGCCAACTCCGGCACGGAAAATGCTGCCGTGACATTAAATGTCATAGATGTCAATTGTACCGACTGCTTAGGCCTCACCGAAATTGCCGATATTTACCTGGCAAACTCCGGCGATACGACAACCGGCGACATAGTCTTTAACGACGGCACAACCGATTCGCCCAAGGCTACCTTCACCCCCCAGACCGGCACGTCATTTGACATCTATACGGAAGACACGGGCGATGACTTACAAATTGCCGTAAACACGGCTTCCACCGAAACGGTTGATTTTGTGAACGCCGGCGCGGGCGTAATAGACATAACCGTTGAGGGCGATTTGACTATTAGCGGCGATGACTTGGTGATGGGCACCAATACAACCGGATACATCTTAGTAGCCGACAACACCAACTTCAACCCCGTGGCCATGTCCGGTGACGTCGCCATTATCTCCACCGGCGCAACCACCATTCAAGCCAATGCGGTTGCCCTAACAACCGACACCAGCGGAAACTACGTGGCTTCCATAACTAACGGGAGCGGTATTGGCGGCGGGGACGGCGGCTCCGAAGGAGCCGCCTTGACACTTGCCCTTGGCGCCCTTACAGCCGACTGGAGCCAAAGCGGTGCGTACGACATAGTTTTGGCCAACGCGTCATCCGAACTCAAAATACTGGAAAGCACCGGCGGGCTATACTACGGCATTTTGGAGGTTGGCGATTTGGCTGCAGCCGACGCTACTTATACCTTCTCGGGTACGTCGGGCACGGTTTGGACCTCCGCCAACGACGGTTCCGGCTCGGGCCTTGACGCTGATTTACTGGACGGTTCAAGCTCGGCAGCGTTTCTACAAGTCGCTAACAACCTTTCTGATTTAAATAACACTACCACGGCAAGGACAAACCTAGGCCTTGGCACAATGGCTACGCAGAATGCCAACGCCGTTGCTATCTCAGGCGGCACAATAGACGGCACAACGGTTGGGGCGTCAACAGCCTCAACCGGCGCTTTCACTACCCTATCGGCCACACCAACCTCAACTAACGACGTAACCATTACAACTGACACGGACTCTACATTGATAATAAGCGGTCTTTCGGCCGCTGCCGGCACGGCTCTCTGTATTGACGGCACCAACAACGTAAAAACGTGTGACACCGGTTCGTCTTCCGCAACATTGCAATCAGCGTATAACGCCGGCGGCAGCATCACCGTCACCGACGCCAGGGACATTGACATAGTTCTGGCCGACACCACCACCGATTCAAACTTTGATTTGGACATTGCCACAGGGTCAACCTCCACCGTCTCTATCTCCCGCTTGGACGGCGCCGGCGCCGCTGACCCCACGCAACTACTCCTCATAGAAAATTTGGACACGGATCGTGCTCAACCCATTGGGCTCAAATTTAACTCGGCGGCCGGCGCCATAACAACAGCCATTGACGCCACCGACACCGACATTGCCACCGCTTTGGACGTTGACGCCAATTTCATCCTTTTTGACGGCATTCGCGTCTTTGAAGGTTCAACGGGCACACTCACCATAGAGGACACTTCGGGCAGCGACTTGGCCACCATCACCGACAACGGCACCACGGGCACACTCACCATAGCCGGCATCACCGCCACCGGCGCCATTGACTTTACTCCCTCGGGCACAAACGACGTGGTCATAACAACCGACACCGACTCGAAAATTCAGATTCTCGCGCTCACGGCCGCCGCCGGCGAGGCTTTGTGTTTGGACGGCACCAGCAACCTTGTAACGTGTTCAACCGGTTCGTCTTCCGCAACGCTCCAATCGGCTTACGGCGCCGGAAATACCATCACCGCCACAGACGCGCGTGACTTTGACATAGTACTGGCGGATACGACAACAGACTCAAATCTTGACATAGATATAAATACCGGCTCAACGTCAACCGTATCCATTTCGCGCCTGGACGGCGCCGGCGCCGCCGATCCCACACAACTCATGCTCATAGAAAATTTGGATACGGATCGTGCTCAGCCCATTGCGCTCAAATTTAACTCGGCGGCCGGCGCCATAACAACAGCCATAGACGCCACCGACACCGACATTGCCACCGCTTTGGACGTTGACGCCAATTTCATCCTTTTTGACGGCATCCGCGCCTTCGAAGGCGCCACCGGCACGCTAACCATAGAAGACACGGCGGGCAATGATTTGATGCGTATCGCCGACGCGGGCACAGACGGCAACTTAACCGTAACAGGCGACGTTACGGTTTCGGGCGATGATTTGTTCATGGGCACAAACACCACCGGCTACATTCTGGTGGCCGACAATACCAACTTCAACCCAGTGGCCATGTCCGGGGACATAGCCATCATCTCAACCGGCGCGACTACAATTCAGGCCGATGCGGTCGCCTTAGCCACCGACACCACCGGCAACTACGTGGCCACCATCGCCGATTCGGGCGGCGCAATCTTTACGGTGGCCAACTCCGGCGCGGAAAACGCAGCCGTCACTCTGGCCATTGCAGCCGATGCCATCAACTTTACCGAATTAAAAGACGCAGCCACGCTTGACGCTACTTGGGTTTTGGGCTCCGTTTCGGCCGTTGCGCCCAACGCTGACTATAACTTCGTCCTCGACGGAACCGGAACCGGCGCCGATTACGACTCCCCTCTCCTGGCCTTCCGCGGCAACGACGGCGCGGCCGACACGGCGCTGGATATATCCGTAAAACTGGACGTAACCACCACCACCGATTACAAACTCGCCTTCTTCAACGACGACCAGGCAACCGAAATAGGCAGCTTTGACGAGTCCGGCAATATGCAGATTGACGGCGTGTTAACCATTTCAGGCGATGATTTGTTCATGGCCACAAATACAACCGGATACATATTGGTGGCCGATAACACCAACTTTAACCCCGTGGCCATGTCCGGCGACATAGCAATTATCTCCACCGGCGCGACCACAATACAAGCCAACGCCGTTGCGTTGGCCACGGACACAACGGGCAACTACGTGGCCACAATAGCCGACTCGGGCAATTCCACCGTCACCATCGCCAACTCGGGCGCGGAAAACGCCGCCGTGACAATAAACGTCATAGACGTTAACTGCACCGATTGCTTGGGCGTGACCGAAATCGCCGACTCATACGTTTTGAACATCGGCGACACAATAACGGGCGATTTAGTCTTTAGCGACGGCGCCACCGACTCGCCCAAGTCCACCTTCTCCCCGCAAACCGGCACGTCATTTGACATTTATGCCGAAGACACCGGCGATGACTTGCAAATCTCCGCCAATTCCTCCTCAACCGAAACCGTGGACTTTGTAAACGTTGGCGCGGGCGTGATGGATGTAACGGTTGAAGGCGCGCTGACCGTTTCGGGGGCCTCCGCGCTTGACGGCGGCATAACCGTTGACACGGACAACTTCACCGTTTCGGGCACCACCGGCGCCGCTTCCATCGCAACATCCGCAACAACCGGCGACTTCTTGAACGTCTCA
>Ga0075584_108_pt1 | contig 16582 bp, 16 predicted proteins | sample RifGroB1_FD_68345 | JGI IMG/M metagenome (GOLD analysis project Ga0075584, IMG submission 68345) | candidate division WWE3 bacterium GW2011_GWB1_47_11 | reverse complement strand
AAAACTGGCGCATGGTCAAATCGCCGATTATTCTAAACTCCACGTCCATAATGTTTTGAGGCACGGCGTGCTGCTTGTTTATTTTGAGTTCGTCTTTAATAGGCATTACTGAGGATAGTATACTTCCGCGGGGATCACCCCTTCTTCTTGGGTGCGCCCACAAACAGTTCTTCAATCTTCTTTGGCATGCTTAGCGATGCGGTGAGGAGCATTAGCGAGATTACAGGTCCCAGTACAGCCACGAGCAGCTGTGTTAATTCGCCGCCGCTGGTTTCCCAAATGCTGTTGTCCTTCCCGCCGTTTGCCATCATATAAGCAAGTATAAATGCCTGCATTGCGAATACTGTCCACATAGCGGTAACTCCCACAATTCTAGCCGCCAGTAACTTGAACCAATTTGTAACCATGTCCTCGTTACCTGGGATTGCACCAAGCGCAAAGGTAAATGGTGCTGTGACTATTGAGATCAGAATTTTAACATATATAAAGAATTGTTTTATGTACGCTATGCCCAATATAATAAGCCAAACAACGCCAAAAAGCAGGTATAGTACAATTGTGAGCGCACCTGCCGGTAACATGAGAAGGAGTGCGGCTACGCTTGTCCACGTGAGATTTGCAAGCGATGATAAGCTGATTGCTGTTAGAAAGTCCCAATCTGTGACCTCGAGTGTGGCAGACAGCCCGTTGAGAATATCCGTGGCCAGTTTGGTAAAAGGCCCCAAAAGTGCCGCCGCCGTTGCACCTATTGGATAACTGAATGTTATCAAAATCACCGCAATGACAATTTTGGGAATTGCGCTTTCTACGGATACAACAAGCTGCGGGTTGACTTTGCGCCTAACCATAACCATTGCGCCAATCACAATCATAACAACCGACAGCATGGCATAAGCAATATTTCTTGCCAGCTTCCAAAGCTCCAAAACAAGATTCTCACCTATCAAACCATATTCCGCAGCATACGCGCGATTGCCCACTAGCGGAATGTTTTTAATCTGGTCTTGTGCGTATAACGCCAAGTTGAGGGGCATTGCGTCTGGTTGATCTAGCGCACCCCCTAGTTTGTAAACAATGCCTAGCAATCCGGCATTACCTCGTCCCCCTCTTCCTAGTTTTGTTGTAAGTCCGTAAGGGTTTTCTTCATTCATAAGTCTTCTTAAAGCTGTGGGATTACCGCTCGCCACGTTGTAACTTTTTAGCGCGGTAACCATTGCCTCGTCACAATTTTGTTCGAATAATAAATGGCAAGGTGCCTCCGTGACCATTGAGATAAAGAAATTTTGGGCGGTCCTGACAATGTCTAACTCCGGATATGCTTCAACTACCTTGGTAAAGACGCAAAATTTCAGCGCGTCGCTACTTGCCGCTGCGATAGCGGACCATGTGCAAAGCTCATCTCCTTCGGCAGCGTAGGCTCTTGGCGATGTTACAACTGCGCCAACCACCAACCAAACCGCCGCCAAGCTTATCAAAACACATTTAGAACCCGCGTAATGCATACCTCGATTTTTTCACATTACGGGAGGAAATTCAATACGGAGACTGATGTGCCCAGCGGGTCCTGCCTAGCACTTCCCCACGACCGCTCGCCGTCTTATCCCGCCTTCGGCGGGAGTGCCGGCTGCGCGTCTGTGTGCACCCCATGCTAGTCACCCGTTGGGCACATCAGTCTCCGCATTGCCCCACCTTTTGCTCACAGTCGCTTTGCTATAGAATCGTTGCATATGGCAGAAAATCCCTTTTTCCCCGGATACTACCCCGGCCAACCTTTTATCCGCCCGCCAAGGGGCGGCAGGGGTGTTAAGCCCCCGGAGTTTTCGCCCGGCACGTTTGACACATTTATAGACTCGCTGAATTTTACCGATTCCGACTTTATAGACTTCCCAAACTGGCTCAAAGAAAGAGTCGTTGCCGACTGGAAAACCTCCATGAAGGCCAGCGCCGGCTCAAACTACTCCGCCGAAGAATTGGAAGTGTACGGCGACCAGGCCGAACTCCCGGGCGCTTCGGGCATTTCGTTTAACTTGAACCCGCAGGACTGGATAAAAGACCCTCAGGGCACCGCGCTAAAAATTGTTTCCGGTTGGAAAGACGACGTTTTCACATACGAAGATGTTGACACGCGTTTTAAGACGGCGTTGTACAAAGCCGCGCTGGGCAACGGAGCACCAAAGGCTTTTGTGTCAAGCGCCGCCGGCAGTTTTGCGCGCGAAGCCCTGACACGCCGAGATATGCGCGGCGTGGGCGGTGCCGGTGTGTCGGACATTGGGTTGATGAACCTGCCGAATCCGGTTTTGGCAAAAATCGGCGGCGCCCGGCTTAGAGTGGGTGTTGGCGCCGAGAAGGCTGAGGTTGACGTTTACGGCAATGTTGCCTTGGCAATTGAGAAGTTTGTGATGAACTCAAAGTCGGGCGCCGGGCGCGACGATGCGCACGATGAGGCAATGCGCCGCGCACACTTTGCCTTGAGAACGGAGTTGGAGCAGCGCTTTAACATTCAACTGGCGTCAACAACTCTTCCGGATAAAATAAACGAACTCGCCGGACTCACCATTGCCGGCATTCCCGCCGGCTCGGATCTGCAATTTGGTGCAAAAAGGTTTATCACCCAGTCTTACATCGCCGATGCAATGGCCGCCACCGGCGACGCTTTTGATGACACAACCAAGGCCTTGAGCCAACTAAGCTTGTTGGCCGGCGCCGGAGACGTCAACAAAGTTTTGTTCAAAGAGAGAAAAGATGCCGCCGGCAACGTGATTGGTCTGGATAGTATTTACGATGGTTTAAGAGATAAATTGCGCAAAAATGTGGACGAGGCCGAAAACGCCCTCACCGCTGCCAAGAGCCTGTTGGATGCCGATGCCTCTGTCAAGGCAGAATTCATTAAATCAACCGCCAGATACGAAAAATTTCTGGATAAGCTGAAAAAGGATTACGTGGACAAACCGGCGGTTTGGGACATTTTGACCAAAGCCAGCCCAACCGCCGCCGAACGCGCGCTTTTGGGCGCGCACGCCAAAGGCTTGTATCGCAGCCTAAGGGACTTTGGCGGCAATTTCAGCGGCGGGGACATTTTTGCCGTTGGTGCCGAGAGAGAGTATTTGAGGAAGTTTCTGGAAGACGGCCTGCTGGCGCGCAAAAGCAGCCACGATTTTGGCCACATGCTGGATTTGCTCGGCCCTCTTGAAGGCGGGCGTAGGCTGCGCGTTTGGATGCACCGCCTGAGAATTGAGCGCGAGCGTGAAGAAATGGACGACTTGCTCCAGCAGGTGCTCAAGGGCGGCACGCTCAAGACTTATCTTTGGGGCCGTAGAATAAAAACAAAGTTCGACGGTCTGACTCCCGCCTACTTCACCGGCGTTTTGCTAAAGAAGGTGCATTACTTTGGTTTGGTCATTGGCGATGTAAAAGAAAATACTCCCACGGCCAAGTTCTTGGATGTTTTTGGCATCTTTAAGCACTCATTTACCGTTGACGTACCAAACATTGGCAGTATCCGGCTGACGGGTTCAAAGCACCTTGCCGTTGCAAAAACCCTGGCGACTATGGTAAAGGGTGGAGAGCTGCCGGAAGATTTACTCAAGCTTATGTGGTCAAAGTCGCTGGCCGCGGGGGATGCCCGTACTTTTGCCACTGCAATTTCCGTAAATCCAGCGTTTGCCGGGTACACTTTGCCGGGCAAAGACCTTGAAAAGCTTTACGAGGAGCTCAAAAAGCTGGAGCAGTATTTGGCGGCCCACAAACTTTCCGCCGCAGACATAGCCAATTTGGACAGGTTTGCCGCCTTGATAAAAATGTTGGGCAAACGCGCAGCCAATCTTGATTTGTTTGATATCACCAAGAGATACATAGGTTTGTTACAAGGTGTAGCCCAGTGGTTAAATGTCCTGCAGACAAAGTTTTTGAATGCTTTTGGCAAATTCATTGCGCCGTTTGCCTACCTCAAACTCGCCATTGCCGAAACAATCTCGGACGCAGTTGCGGCGTTGTTTGCCGGAATGACCGGCGGAACCGGAACCTTTCTCGCGGGGATTGTGCGCTTTATCACCCGCTTTGTTGTCAAGCAAACGTTGGATTTTCTTGAGGCGGTTGGTCGCGCGTTAATCGGCGGCAATGTTGTGAAACTCTTTGGCGAGATAGAAAAAAACTTCATCACGATTATAAGGTGGCTTGTCTGGTTTTCGCTCATACCCATCGCTGTAATTGTTTTGGTTGCTTTCACTATGGGTGCCGTTATTTCAACAATTTCGCCTTCAAACATTGCAAAGGGCGGCGATTTTAAGGGCGCCGGAAAGTACACTTTGGCGCCCGGAGCCGTTGGAAGCTGTCCCATGGTAGATTTTAGAATAACTGCAAGGTCTTTTGCAGCTGACGATCTTGAAAACGGCGGCCGTCACGGCTCCAACACTTATTGGAAGAATGCCGGTGAAAAAGCGTGCAGCTATGCCATTCCCTACATGACGGATCCTGGTGCAGGTAGGTGTCCGGCTAGCGGTGCTTCTGCGTGCGGTCCGGCGGACGCTTCGGGAAGCATTTGCAGCAGCAAGGCTCCTTTGCAAGATTACTACGGATTTGCAATGGACGTAGTGTCAAGATCCAACGATACAGTTTATTTGCCGAAAATAGTTACCAACGACGGTTTGCACGAAGTTAGGGAGTGGTCCGTGGGCCCCGCGATTCCAGTCAACGGCGGTTGTTGGGGTTACGGCGTCATTGCGAGTGCGACAGACGGTGTGAATAGTTATAAAATGTTCTTGGCACACATTACAAATATAAGCGGTGGTACCTTGGGTGTTGAGGCGCCGGTTGGCACGCTGTTTTACACCGGCGCACCGGAGTGCGGCTTTAACGAGAATCGGAAGCACGTGCACATTGAGCTTATGATAAACGGCGAACCCGTTCGCCCGGAGGACTACCTGTGTTTATGATGGAACAGGTAAAAAGATATAAATACATATTCATAGTTGGGGGCATAGCGGCAGCGTTATTGATTCTCTACTTTCTTTTTAGAGACAAAGCGGCAATACCATCGTCGGTGGACAGAACCGTTGACCAGGATCAAACTACGGACACAAGAGAGCCGTCCAGCGTTTTTGACACATCAAAGTTTGTTTTGGTTTCCGTGGCTCCGCCAAGCGGAAGGAGGCAAACCGCGGATCCGTTTGAATACATAAAGTTTAAGTTTTCGCAGCCGGTGGCGGCGGAAAGCGTGCGCGTGCAAACGTCGCCGGTTATAAACCTTAGGGCTCGGGTGTATGAAAAGGACACTTACACTTTGGTTTTGGAGCCGGCGGAGGAAATGTGGCAGCCGGAGACGGAATACAAAATAACCGTTGATGGTTCGGTTTCATCGGTTGAGGGAGCACGCTTGGGCAAAACCATTGATTACACCTACTTTAACTCCCCGCCCGAAAGCATTGACGCCGGCGAGAACTTTTTTGAGTATTGATTAGGGATTTTTGACGCTGTTTAGGAAGTTATTCATTCTGGATTCAAAATCGTCAAACGGCGTATTTCCGGAGTAAAAGGAAGAATTCAGGCCAAATATATTTGCAGAAACGCTTGTGATGACAAAAACCCCTACTACAACAAGAACGCCTATTACTGCATAGGTAAATGTTTGCTGCGCGCCCATTACCGCTTTAGCGTCTCCCTGCGCCATGGCAAATTTTATGGCTGCAAACAAAGCCACCCCTGAAAACACCGCGCCAACGGAAAGCAACACAATATTAAAAGCTTTTCTCACCGGGCAAAGAAGTTGTGCCAGCGACGGCGGTGTATCAAGAAGTATTGTACACTCCAAAGCGTAAGCAGGTTTCTGCCAAAGCGTTGGAAACAAAAATGCGATTAGAATAGCTATTTTTAGTAGTTTAGAAACTCGGTAGTTCATTTGTTAAGTCTGTACTTGTTACGCCCAACAAGCCAAATATAATTGCTTTAACGGCAAAAGCACCCAGTCCCAGCACAATTGCCACAATACTATACGTTAGCGCGTGCTGGGCTTCGGCTTTTGCTTTGGGATCGCCCTTGCTCATAACGTATTTAATGCCCGACAGGACTACGCCCAGGCTGCCTATTCCCACGGCGCTGCCCAACAACACATTGAGCGCTATTCCAAGGAGGTCGCCGATTTTTGTAATGGCTAACGTGCCTCCCGCCGGGGCCATTCCGCCCAAAGCCGTTTTTAACTCGTTAAACACTTTGTTTTTTCCCTTTCGTGCGCAAAGCCCGCTTCGCGGGCTTTGCGCTGCTCCAACATTTAGCTACGCTTTTAGTTGGTTACTGGTACTACCGTTGTGTCAATACTTCCCGTATCGGCGCCGAGTAATTTCTCTACAATTACTCTTATGGTTAATGCTCCAAGAACAACAATAAATCCAATCACGGCGTTTGTCAGCCAGTCCCTTGCTTGTTGAGCAGCTTTTTGATCGCCCTTGCTCATTACGTATTGAATACCGCCCAGGATTAAGAAAACAATTGTCAATGCCACACCAACACCCAACGCAATATTTATTATCACGCCAAACACGGCAGACAAACTTTGGTACTGCCCACCGAGCGGATCCGTTACCGTGTTACTTACTGCGTATGCAACATCAATTAAATTCATTTTCTTACACCTCCTTCAGGTTAGCTAAAAATATCCTCCGAAATTAAGTTGCCAATTATTAACTTCAGAATAACTGCTGACAGTATAACAAATATTAGCCCGATTATAGCAGATGTCAGCTCTTCTTTCGCCTGCTTTACTTTTTCGGGGTTGCCTTCGCTTGTGAGAAAGGTGTAGCCGGACTTGCCAATCATGAAGAAACCAAGCCCGATAACGCCCGGAAACAGAAATCCGCCCACTTGCCCAAAAAAGTCGCCAAACGATGCAAACGCCGCAAAAGCGGGCGAGCCAAGCGACAAACCGGCAAGCACCAGCAGGGCGAAGACCGCAAACCTCAAAGAAACCGAGCAAAAATTCCTATATAATCTGTTTATGTCCACCAGCCCGAATTATCCGTTGCAACGCCCTTACAGTCAAGCAGTAGTCTTTACACTGTGCGCCCTTTCAATTGCCTGTGCGTTTGTTTTTGGGCTTGGTGTGTTTGCAAAAACTACGTGTGACGATGTTGATACGTGTGCACAACAAATACAAAAGTACGAAACCGAGTACGAATCGGTCAGCAAACAGCTAACCGACATCCGCGCGAAAAAAGATGATATTCTGGGCAAAATCGCCGGTTATTCATCGCAAATTTCAGTCACCCAAACCGAGATAGACTCGCTCCAAAACGACATTACGGATATGCAGGAAAAACTTGAGCTTTTGAACCAAACGCTGGTCGAGAAGAAAGACGCGCTTGGAGAGAAGATTGCCTTCAGAAATAAGGTTGTGCGCGATTATTATCAGCACGGCGTTTTGAACAGCTTTGAGCTTTTGCTGACAACGTACAATGAGCTTTCCGGTTTTCAGGTTTCGGCATTTTCGTACGTGTTTGCAAAGTCGCTGACATCCGAAGCCTTGCGCATAATCGCCATTTTGAACACCGAGATAAAAAGTTACGAGGCCGACAAACAAGAAGCCGAGGAGTTGAAGACGGAACTTGAGACTACGCAGATTAATTTGGTCGCGCTGAAAAACCAGCTCGCAAATCAAAAAACGTCGGCGGAGGTAACGCGCAAGGATTTGGTCGAAAAAGAGAGCGACGTTGCCGAAGAGCTGCAATCCCTGCAGGAGAAAATTGACAAGTTGACGAGTCTGCAGCAGCAGCTGTTGGCCACCAAAGCCGGCGATAGCTACGTGAGCGGTTACGAACCGCCGTCTTATAAATTGCCCGAACCGCAGTTTAGCCCGGCGTTTGCGCTAATGAGCTACGGGGCATACACGCACTACAACGGCATGAGCCAGTACGGCGCCAAAGGGCGCGCGCAAGCCGGCCAGGACTACAAAGAAATTGTGAAGTTTTACTACAAAGAAGGCGTATCGGAGAAAGATGATTTTCCCGGTGAGATAAGGGTTTCCGGGTATGACAAAATGGATTTTCAGGAATATCTTTACGGGTTGGCCGAAATGCCAAGCAGCTGGCCCGCCGACGCGTTGAAGGCCCAGGCCGTTGCCGCCCGCTCATACGCCTACAGGTACGTAAAGGCCGGAAAGGAAATATGCACCACCCAAAGCTGCCAGGTATTTTCAAAGAGCAAATCTGACAATCCGCCGGAAAGCTGGCGAAAAGCCGTTTATGACACTAAAGACGAAATTATTGGCGGGGACACCGGCGCCGCCGGCTACGGCTGGTACTCGTCCACCGCCGGTGGGTATATAAACAACGTTGGGTGGGATCCCGACGGCTCCTGGCCCGGCGGCGCCTACGAAAAGAAAGCCGGCTCGCCGTGGTTCTACAAAGCCTGGTACACCCAAAGCTACACAGACGGCTCCGGCACTTGCGGACGCTCCACACCTTGGTTGGATGAAGACGAGATGGCGGACATTTTGAACGCCTGGGTTGTCTGGAAGAAGGGCAGCGGGAGTGACAGAAACCGCATCTCTCCCGTCACAACCGGCTGTTGGGGCGGCGATCCGTATTCGCACGGCAAAATGAAAGACCGCGCGGACGAGCTTGGAACCGCCTATTCCGGAGTTAGCGGCGCAAGCGTTGATATTAGCAATAGCGGCAAAACCGCCAAAATCACCTTTAGCACGAACAACGGCAGTGTAAGCATAGACGGCGACGAGTTCAAAACCGTCTTTAACCTACGCGCCCCCGGCTACGTTTCCATAAGAAACCGCTTGTTTGGCGTTGAAGCTAGAAACTGAGGGTAAGGGCAGGCGGCACACGCTTTCTGAAGGAGTCGCGGATTTTCACTTAGCGAAGCGGCCCGCGAGGCCCCGCCGTGGCGGGGCCGTTCCTGAAGAAAGAGTGTGCCGCCTGCCCTTGCCTCGCCCCATGCTATAATCAGCCTATAAGCTATGCTCAATTCCTTCTGGAGATATCCCAAAAACACCTGGTTTGACGGCGAAGACCACGGCGAGGAAATCCTCCTTGTTTTGCGTCGTCATCTCATCACCAACTTGGATTGGATCTTTGTAGCCATTCTCCTTATACTCACGCCGTTTTTCGCCAACGCCATTCTGGTTTTCTTAAACGCAGACACGCACGCCGTCTTCGCTCCTCCGTTTGTTTTCATATTCATGCTCTTTTGGTTTCTGTTCACATTTGGCTTTGTCTTTGAAAATTTCATAAACTGGTTTTTTAACGTCTACATAGTCACCAACAAGAGAATAGTCGACATGGATTTTCACGGGATTTTGTTTAGAAACATATCGGAGGCAACACTGGCCAACGTTGAAGATGTTACCCACACCGTTAGCGGCACTCTCCAAGTTGTATTTAACTACGGCGATGTTATTGTGCAAACAGCCGGCGAGCAAAGGGAATTTGACTTTGAGTCCGTACCAAGCCCGGCGCGCGTTCAGGACATAATTTCCGATCTGGTTGCCCAAAGGAGACACCCGTGATTACTTTTGATTCTATAATCAATCTTTTTACGGTTGTCGGATTTACGAATTTTCTTGGATTGTTGCTAAAGATCCTGATATTTTTGTATGCTGTTTTTGCGTTCATTGTAGTAAGACAAGTCCTACTCATGAATAGAAGCTTCACAACTCCCGCCGCTTTGGTTTTTGTGATTTTGGCCTATGTTCATTTCTTTGCCGCCTTGGGATTAGCTATACTATCACTAGTACTTCTGTAATGAAACGCACGTTTACTACAAAAATACAAAAAATCGTCCCGCAAACTTCCAATGAGTCAAAATTGTTCTCCACCGTTTTGGTGATAGAGCCGGAAAACGATGCTGTTAATGAACGCAAAGGAACGCTCTACGTTGTCTTTGATCTAACCGACACAACGCCTGTTGACAGTTTGCTTGTGACAAAGCTGGCCAACGATGTAATGCACAACGCCTATTACCAATCGGACAACGCGTCTTTGTTGCAGGCTTTGGAATTGGCCGTTGTTGCGGTAAAGGATAAGCTCACCAAACTTTCCAACACACAGCAAGCAAAGCTCAACATCTTGTCCGCCGTGTTATGGGGAAACGTAGTGTATCTTGTTCAGTACGGGCAAGGAGGCTGCTTTCTCATGCGCGATCGGGACTTGCGCCCCATAAACACTGCCACCGAAGGAAGCTTTAGCATTGCCTCCGGAGTTGTTAAAGACGGCGATGTGATAATAATAGCCACGTCAGTCTTTTTGCAAAAGTATTCGGCGCAACAGCTTGTAAGTACTGCCGCGCCCATTTCATCGTACGATTTGTCTGCAAATGCAGCGGCGCTGATTATGAAGTTTAGCGTTGATACGGCCTTTTCCGAGGCTGAAACCATTTCGTTTGATCCGGCCGCGCGCACGTTGCCGAAAGTAGAAAGTATGTCCGGTGTGAAAACAATTCCGTATAGGATGAAGTTGTCCAGCGGGCCAAGATTTGCAAAACCGCTGCTTTTGCTGATTCCGGTTGTGGCGGCGCTTCTTGGCTTTTCCATTTTTTTTACTATGAAGAATAACAAGCAAAAGAGCGCGCCAAAGGTTGAGTCGGCGGCTGGGAGTCCCGCCCAAGGGCGGGACTCGGAGCCCTCCATTGGCCCCGCCCCCACCTTCTTCTACGACCTAAAGCTTGCCAACGAAAACGTCTCGACCTCCGAAATTGCAGTAGTTGGCGACAAACTGGTGGTTTCGGACAAAATCGCCGGCGCCGTGTATGTTTCCCAAATAGCAACGCCAAAGTTTGAAGCCATCGCAACCGCATTTCCCGGCGTAAGGAGTATTGCCGAGCACGAAGACACTTTTGTCTTTACCGACAACGAAGGTTTCAAAGCGTATTCGCTTGCTTCCGACAAGGTTGTTGCGGCTTACGAGAAAACCGGCCTTGGGGAGTCTGCTGCCTATCTGGACTTTGTTTACGATGTAACCGGCGATACCATCACAAAATACACAAAGCAGGGCGCAACGCTTTCCGGGAGCGTTTGGAACACATCCGCCAATTTAACCGGTGCCGTTGCTATTGCAATTGACGGCAACATTTACGTGTTAAAGGGCACCGGAGACCTTTTGAAGTTTTACCAAGGCGAGAAGGTGGAGTTTGCGGTTGGCGGGTTGGATAAACCCTTTGTATCGCCGGTTGACGTTGTGACAAACTCGGACCTGAAAAACGTTTACGTGGCTGATGCTGGCAACAAGCGCGTTGTTGTATTGGACAAGACCGGAAAGGTTACACAGCAAAATTTTCCCGCCGGCGATGTTTTTGCAGATATTAAGGACGTTGCCGTTTCCGACGACGAAACCAAGCTCTTTGTTCTTTCCGACACCAAAGTGTACGAGGTGTCTTTGCAACCCTAGCGTGGCGGAGAGCGAGGGGATCGAACCCTACTCTGTAGACAACTGGGATTTGACATTCTTGGATGAACGCACTACCATATGTGTACTTGTTGGGGACGGTATCGAAACTCTACCCTTTAGGAGTGAAATCCCTGCTTTTAGGCAGGGATTTTCTTTTTCAGTTTAGGCTATAATCCACTCATGTTGTTGGCCAAAAACAGGAAGGCGTTTTTTAATCACGAAATAGTTGAAAAACTCATTGCCGGAATAGTTTTGCACGGTTACGAGGTAAAAGCGCTGAAAGAAGGCAAAGTGAATTTTGAAGGCGCTTACATTAAAGTAGACGCCGGCAGCGCGTACGTGATTAATTTACACATTGGGCGATATTCAAAGCAAAGCCAAAAACCGGACGATGGCGAGGCTATCAGGCAGAGACTGCTTTTGCTCAACAAAAACGAAATCGCGAGTCTAGCATCGCATATTCACCAAAAGGGGAAAACGGCCATACCCTTGGCTTTACTGCTGGCGCACGGGCTGGTAAAATTGGAACTCGCAATAGTAAAAGGACGAAAGAAATATGAAAATAAGCACGTTGAAAAGGAAAAGCAAATGAAGAAGGATTTGCAGACGCAAGCCAAAGGATTGTCGCGTTACTTTAAATGACATCAAACTAAGACTACGGGGATGCACAGGTTTTGATTGCACTTCTTGGTATGAGAGCAAGCCGAAAATGTTGGTAGTTCGTTAAGAATCAACAAATCATAAATGCTGATGAATATGCATTAGTGGCTGCGCCTGTTGGCGCGGCTGTTGCAGCCTAAATCAATGGGTTGCCGGTTCCAAGCCTTTTACCCGGAAAAGGTTTGAGAATCTCATAGAACCGGGGTGAGGTAAGTTGGCGCTGACCGTGCCGGCCCGCCCAGCGTAGAAAGCGCAAAGCAAAGGTCTAAAAAAGACTTTAGGCGTGCCAAACGCCGTGTCTTTTTGAAATTAATTTTTGGCTAAGCTTGTATACTTTTGTGCTTTTGAATTGTAAGACGGGGGTTCGACTCCCCCCATCTCCACCAATTATATTGGTGTGACCTACAAATACCTATCAGAATTTGGCTCTTCATATTCCTCAACCATAGTAAAAGTTTTTCCGTCGAATCTATATATTTCTACTCTTCTAGTCGGATCATATAGAAAATTGTAATGAACTAAAAGTTCAAGCACTCCGTCATTGTTTATATCTCCCAATTTGGGAGAATTCCTACTTATTATTCCATGCCAAGATGATGGCTTTTCAGTGGAAATAGGTACCATTTCTAATTTCCCTTTTCGATACGTATAAAAAAGCGTATTGAGAGATTGCCCAGTTTGGAGTTGTAACTCTGTAATATAGCGACCAGAGTCATCCATTTTATGAGTATTTATGGTATAAAAGGAACCAACCTCTGTCAGAACTGGCTTAGAACCCGAATTGATATAAACTTCAGTATTTTGATTACCAGGAAATCCCGGATATGATTTAATAACCACTTCTTCATTTTTACCGTTTGCGTCTAGATCAAGTATGAAATTCCAAACTTCAGGTTTTTCAGTTGCTTCTTTCTGAGGATTCCAATCATTAGTGTTGCCAACAGTGATCGTTGGCGAAGGAAAAAGAACGGAAAAAATTAGTGTACCAAGAAGGATAAAACTAAAAATCATGGTTTCCTAAAACATCATCAATAAACTTTTGTGTTTCTTTAGGAAGACTCTCAAAATCCAAGCGGCCAGGGTTTTCTTCCATAACTTCAGTTTATAAAAAAATGTCTTTTTCGGCAACGGTCAAACCATCAGACTTATTCTCACATACGGAATATAGATATACTCCGTTGCCTCCTGGTTCTGGTGTTATTCAACAACTTGTCTTTGAAACTGCCCCCCCACACTCAATGTTAGACAAAATGTATAACACGTGTTAAGTTGTATATATGAAAGACACCAAAATTAAAAAAGTTGCCATGAGAGATCTCCAACATAACTTAACTATGTATGTGGAAATGGCAAAAGTAGCCCCCGTGGTTGTTACTAAACATGGCAAAGAAGCTGTTTTAATGATAAACCCAGTAAAGTATCACTATATGGAAAAGAAAAATAAACCTTACAGAACAAAGGACGCAAAGTTTATAGGTATGTATAAAGATAGAAAAGACTGGGAAGGATTGTCTAATAGTGACGTTGCTAATAAACTAAGAGGTGCTTCCTGGTATGGCAAGTAAATCCGCCATACTTGCAGACACCTCCATTTTGATCGGTTTACAGAGAGGTGACCGGGGCATTGTGCCCCATTTTGATAAAATTGCGGACCGTATTCACATATCCCGCATTTCGGCATGTGAGTTAATCTATGGCGCGAGAAACAAAAAAGAGAAGGATATAAATAAAACCTTTTTGAGCAATCTTCCCATAATAGAAATTAATGATGATATTTCAAAGTTTGCTTATGTTTTGTTAGATAAATACGGTCTGAAAAACAAATTCGGAATAGCAGATTCCCTAATAGCCAGTACCGCGATACTAAACGAGCTTGCCTTTTGGACCAGTAATATGAAGCATTTTAAAGTGATTAAAGAATTAACTCTTTTCCATAACGCAATGTTGTAGAAAATATAAAGTTTGAGGCATGCGGCGCGGTTTTGCTGCGATGCACGCCTCGTTGGTTAGTGAATAGGTTTTCCCGCCTCGTCTTTGTTCCACAAGCAAACCCACTTACTCCCATTCCATTCGTGTGGTGTTTTCATGCGATGCTTCAGACACCACGCTTGTCTTGTTTCTCCCACACTTGGTGAACGCCGTTCGGATTTTAGCAACAGACTCGCGGGCGCAGTATTCATGTGGCCTCCTCGTTGTGTTATTGCTGGCATTATACCAAATCCGCGTTGTCTATTCGCAATAGATTCAACATCATTGAAAATCCCCGGCCCCGACATATACTACTACAGGTTTTCTGCGCACAATAACTACAGGTTACAGCGCCGGTTTCCGTTGCTATGGTAAGTAATACCTCTATGTGGATAACCTATGGAAAACCTGTTAAACAACATCTTTCCGGAAATTTGCATAGTGTGTAACAAACCGGCTTATGGCTCGTTGTGCTATTTGTGCACGGCAAAATGCGTAAAATTGAAAAACGGCTTCTGCGTTGTGTGCGAAGGTTTGGCGGTTGACGGCGTCACCCACGCGAATTGTGCCTCTGCTAACGTGCCGTCCAAAATCTTCTCGTGCTTTGAATACGCCGGAGTTGCGGCCCAATGTATAAAGAAATCAAAATATGCGCAAAAGGAATTTGCGGCGCTAAAAACTTTAACGGCGGTTGGAGCGCGCTGGCTCAAGAAAGTTGGGTGGGAATACAAAGGATATGTATTGGTACCCGTGCCGGTTAGTGCGCAGCGCATGAGGGAACGCGGATAAATCACGGCCTGCTAAAAAGGGCGAAGGAAACCGGCGTCCAACACGCGCTTAGCAAGAGCGAACGCCTGAAAAACATGCAAGGTGCCTTCGCATGCGCAGATGTGTCTATTGCCGGTAGATTTTTGCTTATTGACGATATTTGTACAACCGGCGCAACGCTAATTGAGTCGGCAAAGGTGTTATACGGCGCCGGCGCCAATGAAGTCGCTTGCCTTACTTTGTGCCGAAAAGTTTAAATGGCGAATTTGCCGGTTATTGAGTCGTAGGCTTTGTCTATAAACGTTTTTGGCTCGGCTTCCAAATAAGCCAAATACTGCTCTAAGGCCGGCTTCATATCATCGCCGTTAGTGCCGGCTAGTGTTAGGTAAAGCCTTCCCGGCAACGCTTCTTTGGTATCTGCGCACAAAGTTGTCACGCTGTCCTTTTGGGTAAAAAAGAAGTATTTGAGCGCGTACCAGCCGTAAAACTGCCCGGCGACCGTTATGCCGTGATTGCTGATTTCATACTTTATTGTTTCCTGCGGCGCGGCGGTGAGGATGTATTTAATAAACACAAGACTGGCGAGCGCGATGATTAAAAGAAATTCCTGCATTACGGCAAAAACCAGCGCCACAATCACGCCTATTATTATTAACGCCCGCGCGGTTTTTTTGCTGATTGTTTTTGCGCCTTTTGGAGTTGCTTCCCACGCGAACAAAACCTTTTTTGGTTCTTTTTCAAGCGCTTCCGGTGGGGTGGGTGCCGCGTACGCAGGTTGCTGCTTTGTGTTTGTTATGCACCCACACCTTGTGTGAGCATCGCTTTTTGCTGGCGGAGGGTGTGGGATTCGAACCCACGGGCGATTTTAACATCGCCACGGTTTAGCAAACCGCTGCCTTGGGCCACTCGGCCAACCCTCCAAAGTTTAGCACATTATACATTGTTGTATAATCGCTTTGTATTTGCGCCCGTAGTTCAGGGGATAGAACGCAGCGTTGCGGACGCTGAGGCCGCAGGTTCAAATCCTGCCGGGCGCGCCAGGAAAATCTGCATGTGCCGCAAGGTACATGCGGATTTTTCTTTCTACAGCGAGCCCCAATCTTTATGAAATACAACCGTTGATGTTTTAATCGGATCCCCGCCTTCGCGGGGATGACAATGAGGCAGCGCGGATGACAAGAATAGACAGCAGAATTTTCTATAGGATGTTATAATCGGTTCAATCTCAATAGAAAAGGAGTTTGACCATGAAGAAGTTAGGACTAGCCGCGCTCGCGGCGATGCTGGTGTTGACGATGGTAGTCCCGGCGGTGACGGCGTCCGAAGCTACCGTGCCCGCAGGGCGCCCACGAGTCGTGGACATTGTCTACTGCTATGAGTCCGAGGATGGGCTGCAGACGGTGCTGGTGGACGAAGAAGTCGCACCGTATTTGCCCGGCCACCCCGGCGCGTGCGTGGTCGCGCCGCCGCCGGCTTTGGAGCCCGTTGGCGCGGTTCTGACCGGCTCAACCACAACGAACGCGCCGGCGACCAAGCCTGGACCGCCGCCGGCGCCGTCGGCCACCGTTGGGGTGTACGGTTGCGGGCTGCCCCCGGGGACCGTTTTGGTGGTGGACGTCAACTTTGGCATTGTGGCCACCATTCCGGTGGGCCTGGACGGTTGCGTGAGCACCCGCGTCCAGACGGCCGCGCTGCCGACCGGTTTGTCTTGGGCCCGGCTCTACTTTCTCTTCCCGGGTGGCAACGTCGCGTGGCGCTTGGCAGTCGCCAACGGCGTTTCCTGTGACGTCCACGGCGAGCAGGAC
>Ga0075584_101_pt1 | contig 42326 bp, 53 predicted proteins | sample RifGroB1_FD_68345 | JGI IMG/M metagenome (GOLD analysis project Ga0075584, IMG submission 68345) | candidate division WWE3 bacterium GW2011_GWB1_47_11 | reverse complement strand
TTGTGAAGATTTTGCCTTACAGCCTTTGTAAACTCGGAACGCAGCCGCAGAATCCTTTGCATGCGTGCGCGCTTCAAATCCAAATATCTGTACTTTAGGCGCAATTCTTCGGAAATCTCGTGGCCGTCGGTGTCAATGGGTATGGGCAACACCTTTGACGCATTTAGCACACTATATTTTTCAACCGAAACTTCAAACGCGCCGGTGTCAAGGTTGGGATTTACCATTGCCTCGGGACGGCTTTTTACATCGCCAACAAACTCAACCACATCTTCCGCGGAAAAAACCGCATCACCACTCATTGCCGCTGAAAAGACACACTGCACAATTCCGGATCTGTCCCTTAGATCAACAAATTTCAGTTTGCCGTGATCTCTAACTTTGTCTACCCATCCCAAAAGCAGCACTTTCTCACCAATCTTGCCGGTTACTTGCTTTGCCAATGTTCTTTCCATGGAGACAATAATACTACCGTTTGCGAATATCGGAAACAATCATATCAACAAAAATTTTGCCGTTGAACTCGTTTTTTCTTAAAGAGTAAACAACGTCCACTTTATCGCCGACATTTATTTGGTCGAAAACACTACCGGCGTTAAAAAATACGGCCTTCCCGTAGGTTTCGCCGGCAACCAATTTTAGCGCCAAATGGGCACTTTGCTGTCCCATCAGGCTTTTCTGTGCAACACCAACGTTCTTCGTCAAAAAGAGCGGCTCCTTATTCCCAAGGCCAAAGGGTTGCAGAGTGCTGATTGCATCCAGAAGAGGTTGTCCAACCAAGTGAAAAGGGAGGCCAACGTCTATGTCCAATGTGTGTACTAATAACGCGCTGTCTAGGCTTTTTTCGGCTAATTCAAGAACTGCTTTTTGCAAAATAGCAACGTTTGCTTTTTTGAGCGTAAAACCCGCGGCCATTGCGTGCCCGCCCAAACTCACAAAAAGATCGGTAAAGTTTCTCAAAAATTCAATGATGTTAACACCGGCAATCGAGCGCGCCGACCCCTTTGCATACTCATCGGCTAGAGAAATAACCACCGCCGGGCGAGCGTACTGCCCAACCAACCGTGATGCCATAAGCCCAATGATCCCTTCGTGATAGTCCGGGCTGGCCGTAAAGATGACCTTGGGCAATTCCTCACCGGAAACATTCGCCAGCGCATACATTTCCAAAGTCTTATCCTGGCGCTGTTTGTTCAACTCGTTTAGCTTGGTCGCAATTTCCGCGGCGTTGATCGCGTCTTTTTCAATCAGCAAATTCAGCGCGGCATAAGCATTTACAATGCGCCCGGTGGCGTTGAGTCTTGGTCCAAGCACCCACCCCAAATCATAAGACGTAACTTCTCCCTTCTTGCCAGCAACTTCCAACAGCGTTTTTACGCCCAACGGGGGAGAGTCGTTAAGTGCGCGCAAGCCTTCTTTCACAATGCCCCTGTTCATGCCAAGGAGCGGCTGTAAATCGGTTACAGTGGCTATTGCGGCCAAAGCCAAAGCGGTGCTTCCGCTGTTGCCCAAAAGCCTGCACAAAACGTAAGCTATGCCGGAACCAACCAGGGTGTCGGTCCAAATGATATGATCAGCAACGGGAAGCTGCGCCGGTTTTTGGTGATGGTCGGCAATGAGCACGTCAAAGCCAAGTTTTTTGGCGTAGACAACTTCTGCGGTTGCGGTGATTCCGGTGTCAACCGTGATCAGTAATCCCCTCTCGGCGCCAACACGTTTAACAACGTCATCTATCCCTTTCACCGACAAACCGTATCCGTGATCAAATCTGTTCGGAATGAACACCAAGCATTTGTCGTAGTTCAAAACTACGCGTATGGTGTCATACACTATTGCGGACGCGCAAACGCCGTCCGCGTCGTAGTCCCCGTATATGACAATTTGCTTCTTTTCCTTCACGGCGGCCAAAACCATCTCCCGTGCCCGCCTAAACTCCTCCTTTAACGAAGCGTCCAAATTCTTAATATAGCTGTAGACGGAGGGCGGGCTCAAAAAAGCCGAAGGCTCGGCTATGTTTCTGTTTTTGAGCAAAGCGGCAACTACATCGTCTGCAGACTCAACCTGGCCTTCAAACAAAACATTCCACTTTTTTGCCGCAGACATCATAAGTTTTTGCGGGTTTCCCAAAATATCAGTATCGGCGCTGCAACAAATATGGACGAATACGTACCGGAGGCAATGCCAATAACAAGCGCCAGCACAAACTCCTTCATGCTTTCGCCGCCGAGTACAAGCAGCGATGTCAGAACGAGCAAAACGGTTAGCGATGTTGCAAAAGACCTGTTGAGCGTTTCCACCAGTGAATAATTTACCGCGTCGGAAAAGCTTGTAGTCTTTGCCATTTTACCCAACAGGTTTTCGCGAATCCTGTCAAAGACCACAATAGAGTCGTGCACCGAAAAGCCTATTACCGTTAGCAGGGCGGTAATAAAAAGCGCGCCAACGCGCACGCCGTAAAAATGCCCCAAAATGGAAAACACCCCCAAAACCAAGAGCGCGTCGTGAAGCATTGCAATTATTGCCGACACGCCAAACTTAAAGCTGGAATACGGTTTGGGGATGTTTCTAAAGGCGTAGGCTATGTACAAAACTATTCCCAGCGACGCTAGCGCAAGGGCTAAAAAGGCATTTTTTGTAGTCTCCTTGCCCACGGAGGCTCCAACGGTTTCAAAGACTTTTTGGGTTACTTGGCCATAGTTCTCGCCAAGCGCTGTTTTTATTTCCGCGCCCGTTTGAGCATCAACGGCATCTGTAGTTATACTCACGGTGTTATCGCCTATAATCGATACCTCATTAACATGCACGCTCCTTTGAACAAACAAGTCGGAAACGGCATCCGCCTCGCTCTGCATGTCTTTCTCGAACCCAAACTCAAAAACCGAGCCGCCGGTAAAATCTATTGACAAAGCCAGCCCGTTTAGCAAAAGCGATAAGACGCCTGGAATCAAAACCAAAACGGAGAAAAGCAAATAATATTTTTTGTACTTCATTACGTTCATGTTTAATCCTTGCTAAGCCCGCCAAATAACTTTACAAACGTTTGCGTGACAAACAGCGATGTAAAAAGCGACACCAAAATGCCAATTGACAGCGTTAACGCGAACCCGCGCACCGCACCGGTACCAAAGTAAAACAACACGGCGGCGGTAATCAGCGACGATATGTTTGAATCCCGTATCGACGACCACGCGCGTTCAAAGCCAAACTTAGCCGCAAGCGTTTTTGGCCGACCCCAGGCAAGTTCTTCTTTAATACGCTCAAAAACCAAAATGTTGGCGTCCGTTGCCATTCCCACCGACAAGATAAATCCCGCAATTCCCGGAAGGGTTAGTACAACGGGCAGCCCTTTAAAGATCGCCAGCGTTATGACGGCATATATTAGCAAAGCTATATCCGCCAGAAACCCAAGCCTGCCATATGAATAGACCATAAATACCAAAACAAGTGTCAAACCCACAATGCCACCGTAAAGGCTTCTATGAACCGAAATGTCTCCCAGCGTGGCACCCACCGTTTTTTGCTCTATCACTTCAACCGGCACCGGCAGCGCGCCTGCGCGCAACTGAATACTCAACGCGTTTGCGGTCTCAATGCTAAAATTGCCCGTAATCACCGGGTCGTTGACTAAAGCGTCGGCAAGGTTCTCGCTCACCACCGGCATTGACAACGGGGTTGAATCCTCATCCAGAAATAAAGCTACCGGTTTTTTCACATTTTCCCGTGCAACCTGCGAAAACTTTTTTCTGCCTTCATTTGTAAATTTCAGGCGCACTTGCGGCGAGTTGGTTCCGGCTTTGCTTTGGTCGTAAAGCACGTCAACACCCTTAAGGTCCGCGCCGGTCACGCCGGAATCCACCCACGCGGTTGGGTTCGAGTAGTACTCGCTAAACTTTTCCTCGGTCCAGTCTTTGCCAACAACCAAAACTTTAAACTTCAGCTGGGCGGTTTGGCCAATGAGTTTAACGGCGGAAGCGGTATCGCTAACACCCGGTATTTCAACAATTATTCTGTACTCGTCGCCAACCTTGGCCGGAGCAATGTAAGGTTCTGCCACCCCAAGATAATTGACCCGCTTCTCAATAACACTCACAGCCGATTCCAGAGCGGAATTTCTCTCACTCTCGCCAATCTTTGTCACATCGGCATTGAGCACAACACGCACGCCCCCGGCCAAATCAAGACCTTCTCTAAATTTAGTCAAATCGGCACGCCACCTTCCGCCGAAAAGACTAAAGCTGTACCCGCCAATATACGAATCAATGTTTACAAACGACTTCTTAAACGTAATTGGAATACGCGGAAGCACAACCAAAATAGAGAGCAAAAACACAACCGAGATAGCCAACAATCTAAAATATAAATTCTTATGCATTTTACTAGTCTATCTCAAATTGCACAGAAAGCCTCTTCATCACCAATAAGCATTGTGCGACTTTGCGACAGCATCTTGCCCACAAACTGATCGTTTCGCCTCTTTCTAAACGTAAACTCATCCTCGCCCATAACCGAATAGTTTATTTCCCGTTTCAGCTCCTTTTGGATTTTATCCACAATGGCTTCCAGCACCGGCAGATTAACAGTGCCCACTACAAACAGGTCAACGTCCAAAACGCTGTATTCGCGCCCTCTTGAAAAACCTCTCGCCAAAACCGCAAAGCGCACATCGCCAAGTTCCTTTGAATTCTTTATTATTTCAGCTCCCAAACCATACTCTTTTGCCAAAAGCGACAACAGTTCCGGGTAGTACTGCGATGCGGTATTTACGTTGTAATATACTCTATTGCCGCTAGGGCGTTTGCGCACAAGGCCAATGCTCGTTAGTCTTAGCAGCTCACGCCTTATTGCGTTAATTTCGGTTTCTACCGCGCGCACCAGCGCGCGCACGTGAAAGGCCTTGGCAGGATTTGTGAGAAGAACCCTCAACGTTTTTACCCTAACTTCCGATACAAACAGACTTTTTAACATATTTTTAAATCAGGACAGTTGATTTGGAAACTTAATTTACTGGTACACAACTTGATCTGCGTTTCTGTCTGGCACAATGCTAATCCAAAACTTACCTCTGTTAAACTTAATCTTCTCCCCGTTTTCGTCGTAAAACTTTGTTCTCTCCCCCCTTTCGTCCTTGTCCCAGGTTGAATTTAGTACTTTGCCGTCAAGAAATATCAGCGCGTTGCCGGTTCCCACCAGTTTGTAGTCCAGTCGGCCCTTATCATCACCGTCGATGCTTTGTTCCTGGGCAAACTGAACAATTAGATTTTTAAACTTTAGTTGCTCTTTTGTAACGTCGTCAATGTGGGGGACGGGGTTGCCGGCCGAGTCGTACCCAAGAAACCTTTTGTAGGAGTTTGTCACCGGGTCGTACTCCCAAATCGCCGAATAATCACCCTTATACCAAAAATCAACGGACACGCTACTTGCAGCGGCGGCGCTTTCGTACGCCGTGTGATCGTCTTTAAAAGCCCACGGATCAATTTCCTCCACACCGTCCCATCCAAGTTCCAATCCTCTTTGCAGCAAATCCTTGCCGTTTGAATAGGCCGTGTGTTCAGTCGCAACATTTCTGGGGTTCTCACGCCAAAAAACAGCCCCGCCCCTTCCCAAGCTTCTAACCGGCCAGGTCTCTATTGCTTCCAGCGCCTGAGGCGACCAACCAATGTGCATCAGCATTGCGTCGCCCAACTCCTTCACCAAGACCAAATAATATTCGCGCACACTCCTTATTGGGCCGATTTTCTCGGGTATTTTTGAATGGAAGAATGCCAAAAACCTTGTAATTCCACCTTCCGCCACAATCTCGTATACAACATCGACGTAAACCAGACCGGCTTGCGGCCGCGCATCCGTGTGATTATTAATCATAACCGCAAGCGGACGGACGTTTATCCATTCCCGGGCTTCATCTTTAGAGTACAATTCGCCAGTCAATGGGTTTACTACAACTTCTTCCCGTGCATCGGGCGAGGTTAAGGATACGAGCGGTTCTAGAAAATTTCCTTTGGGAGGAGGAAAAAAGTATAAAACCGCAAAAATCAAAAGTGCGGCCGCCACAATAGCGCCGGCAATTGCAAGCACTTTGTTTCTTGTAAACATAGGAGGTTTTATCCCATTTATATACGTTTGATTATTTGTATCTACGCCAAAGTCCATCTTTCGTTTTTAGGCAGCTGTAATTTAGCCAAGTATACACAAACAACTAAACGAGTACAATAAGGATGCAATCGTAGTGCGCTTAGCGTACATCTTTGTTTATACGGCGTGTTAAACTATAAATGTGAAAAACAGACAAAAAGATTTGCAAGCACAAAAAAAGCTGCGCAGAGAACTGGAGATTCTCAAAGCCCAGGTAAAGTCTCTTGGCGCAAAACAAGAACCCGAGCTGCCGTTATCCCAAAAACAAGCAAGCGTAGTAAATCACGATCTGCCAATAAAAACGATTAAAAGGGACCTAACAAAAACGGCGTTTTTCACTTTGCTTGCGGCTTTCGTGCTGGTTGGCCTCCAATACTTTAAAGTTGATTACACCAGCTATGCATGGTTGCAAAACCAAGTTACAAGTTTGTTTCGGCAGCAATAAAATCTTCCAGATTGCCGTCTAGTACCGAATCCGGATTGGAACTTTCCACACCCGTTCTCAAATCTTTTACAAGCTTGTAAGGGTGCAAAACGTAGTTTCTTATTTGGTTTCCCCACCCGGGTATCTTATATTCACCCTTGAGCCTTTGTTTCTCCGCCTTTATCTTTTCAAGCTCTATAGCATATAACTTGGATCTTAAAATCTGCATGGCCTTTTCTCTGTTCTTACCTTGAAACCGCTCTTCCTGAGATTCAACAACAATGCCGGTTGGTTTGTGTCTAATGCGTACAGCCGTTGATACTTTATTCACGTTTTGTCCGCCCTTGCCGCCCGATCTGAAGGCTTCAAACTCAACATCCGCGTCGTTTATTTCCAGGGCAACATCGTCACTAACCAACGGTATAACCTCAACGAGCGCAAAAGAAGTCTGTCTAAGATTATCGGCGTTAAACGGCGATTGTCTGACAAGCCGATGAACCCCGGATTCGTTCTTTAAGTAGCCGTATGCGTACTCACCCGAAATTTCAACGGTAACCGTTTTGACACCAGCTTCATCACCGGCCAGCTTGTTTAGCTCCTGTACCTTCCACCCTCTGTTTTGGATATACCGTAAATACATCCTATAGAGCATCTCGGACCAGTCCATGGCCTCGGTACCGCCCTGGCCGGCGTGAACGGACAAAAGCGCGCTATACCTGTCGTAGGGCTGAGATAAGAAAGTTTTTAGCTCAAGCTTCTTGAACTCCTGTTCAAACTGTTCATCATCGCCGCAATCCAGAAGCAACTGTAACAAGTCAAACTCGTCAACTTCTTTCTGCAAGGCCGAAAGCGCCTGCGCCGTTTTTTGGCCATCTTCCCAATTCTTCCACACATCCTCACTGGCTATTTTCTGCTTCAAGGATGCAAGTTGATGCTTCTTGCCGGCAATGTCTATTTTCTCGCCCAATATAGCCAGCTTTTCGCTAAAGTCGTTGTTTGTCATATTGGGAGTATAACACTTCGGTTCCAAGCTCAACGGTATCGCCCTGCTTTACCTGGTTCGCCAAAATACGAACGGCCAAGTACGATTCAACCGTTTCTTCAATTAACCTGGCCATTGGGCGGGCACCCCACTCGGCGTTGCAACCACGTTTAATGAGCTCGGCAACGAGCTGGCTCGAAAAAGTTACTTTAACGCCTTTTTGCTCGGCAACGCGCCTGACCCTGGCCAACATCAAGTCGGTGATTTTTCGCACGGCGTCCATGGTGAGCGGTCTAAAGACAATAACGCCCGTAAACCTGTTGAGAAACTCCGGCGCAAATTGTTCGCGCACGTCGTGCATGGCCACTTCCTTCATTTCGTCAAACATACCGCCGCGCGCCGCCACCTGTTGAATTGACCGTGTGCCAACATTGCTGGTTGCAATTATGATGGTATTGGTAAAATCAATAACCCTGCCCGTTGTGTCCGTGAGGCGCCCGTCGTCCAACACCTGAAGGAATGTGAGCAAAACGTTTGAATACGCCTTTTCAAGTTCGTCGAGCAAAATCACGCTAAACGGCTTGGACCGCACCGTGTCGGTGAGAAACCCACGCAGCCTGCCATCCGGCGAGCCAATGAGCCTGTTTAGGCTGTCAGCCTGTTGGTACTCGCTCATGTCCAACCGAATCATTGCCTTCTCATCGCCAAAATAAACCTTGGCCAGAGTTTTGGCCGTCTCGGTTTTCCCCACGCCGGTTGTGCCCACAAACAAGAAACTGGCGATGGGTTTGGTTTCGTCGCGGATGCCGGCTCGGGCGCGCTTTAAAGCGCGCAAAGCGCGCCCGAGCTGGTCTATTGCATGATCCTGGCCAATCACATACTTCCTCATATCGCTCTCAACATTCAAAAGTTTTGCCGATTCTTCCTGAGTAACAGCCGCCGCCGGAACGTGCGTCACGTCGGAAATCACCTCGGTCACGTCTTGTACAGTCAAATATCTGTCGTCGGTGCTTTCTTTGGCCGCAGCCCTATTCAACACCTCAACGGCTTTATCGGGCAAAACCCTTTCATGGATTAGTTTTTTGGACAACTCAACCGTTTTGACCAATGCCGGATACGAAATTACAATTTTATTTACAACTTCATACTTTAGCGCCATTATCCCAAGAATCTCCAAGGTATCTTGCGGTGAAGCTTCCGGCACTTCCACAAGCTGAAACAGCCTGGAGAAGGCTCCATTCGGTTCTATGTATTTTCGGTAGTTTTCAATGTTTGTGGCGCCAATAAATTGTAGGTCTCCCGACGATAGCGACGGTTCCAAAACCGAAAAAATCGCTGACACATCCGATCCTTCGCCGGAAGAGTTTATTAAAAGGTTGTGAATTTCGTCAATGAACAAAATTACATCGCCGGATTTTTTTATTTCTTCCAATACCTTGTTCAACTTTTCCGTAAGATCCCCGGCGCCTTTTGTACCGGCGACTAGAGAACCGGGTTCAAGGCTGACAATTCGCTTAAATTTCAGCGAGTCAAAATCCACGCCGGCGATTATTTTGGAGGCAATGCCTTTTACCAGCGAGGTTTTGCCACACCCCGGTTCGCCAACCAATAACACGTTCACTTTAGAGGAACCCAAAAGCTGCGCGACCTCCACTATTATTTTTTCTTTTCCGATTACTTTTTCAAAGTGCCCGCGCCTTGCGTGCTCGGTAAAATCGCTGGAAACGCTATCCAGAAGCGGGGTTACCCTACCTGTCATTCCCCTGTTGACCCCGCCCATTTTTGGCAGCACATAATCTTCCTGCCAGAAAAACACTTTGGACAAGCGCTCGCGTTCGGACACAACCCAAACAACAGCGCCCTCACAAGTTTCAAGCGTGAGTGAAAAAGTTGCCAACAGTGTCTCCGACTTGGGCAAAAGCGACAGAAGTGCCAAGAATAAGTGTTCCTTCTCAACGCACCTTGTCTCGTGCTTTTTTGCATACGCGTACGCACGGGCGCCGGCCTCGCTAACGCTGTGCGAACGCAGCTCACCCGCAAATTTCTCCACAAAGCTTGGGTGCAACAATTCAAGCCTTTTTCGCAGCACCAGTATGTCCGAATCCTCCATAAAGAGATTGAACCCGTTTGCATTCGGCGACTTAAGTAGCGCAATATACTTTGCAACCTGCGGTCTGAAAGAACCAGTTACATCGCCGCTTCCAACTTGCGTAACCTTCTTTTGAGGTGCTTCCCAATCCACCATCAGTTTCACAGTGAGCACAAAAGCAAATACCAACAGTGCCCACCACTCAACGTAGATAAAGATCAAAACCGGCAACAATACCCAAAAGACCGGAACTAGGAAGAGCAGAAATAGCAATGAGATTAAAGCAACGGCGCCGAACAGCAAAATGAGAATTCTTAGGATAAACCCTATAAATCTACCTACAAACGTGTAATCGCCAAATAGAGGCGTAAATAGCAATTTAATGTTTAGAGTTAGCGCAAGCTCATAATTGGCAAGCACCACCACTCTTTTCAAAATGACAAAAAGGCGCTTGGGAACGGCAACAAAGTACCACAGGAAAAAATCAAGAACCTTATACAATGGGAAATAGGGCATGTCACAAGCATATCAGAGTTGGTATAATAGAAAAAGTTATCAGAATTTCTTGGATTCACTCTCGTAAACAGTCAGCTTCTTGGCCAGTCGGCCAAACAGCACTCCCAACGGCAAATACAGAAAATAAATCGCAAAGAGGGGATTTGCCACCATCGTTCCTATTTTGGGCAGTGTAACCACTACTTCTCCCAACACGTCTTTTTCCGACACGGGCAGTATATCATCGCCTCTGTTTGCATCGCCCCTTGTGTAAAAAATGTGCGAATTGTCCAGCGGAAGTGCTCTAACAATTCTGTGCGTAAGCAACCTGTCGCTTTGCACTTTGTAAGTGATTACATCGCCAACTGCGTAGCCACCGGATTTGGGTGTCACAATTACAAACGAGCCAACCGGCAACACAGGCTCCATAGACCCGGATGTGACCACCAGCGCTCGCACGCCCAAAAAGTAGGCGCAAGCATAAACTGCCACTGACACAATGATTATCGCGTAACCTGTTTTCATAGCACGGAGCAACCGCCGGCAGGTTGCTCCCAAATCTCAACCAATTACAAGCCCGCGGAACTAAAGACAAAGTCAAAGACGCCGCTCTTTCCCTGCTTAGTATCCGGTAGAGTATCGGTAGAGAAGCGCAAAACAAGCGCCTTTACCTCACCAGTGGCAGCCTGACCAAGACTTAGCCCCTCGGTTTTCCATTTGACAATTGTCTTTTTGCCATAGGACTGTCCCAATTCTCCAGCGTCTAACAAGCCGTTGCCGTTGTCATTCCAGACAAAAGGCTCAACATAAATATATGACCGCAGCTCATCCGGATCGGTGGCCGTTTCGTAGTTAGACGCCGAGCTCAGAAGCAACGTTGATGAGGCGTTGTTGTATACCTTCATTAAATAGTCGGCCGACCAGTTTGGCCCTATGCCGGAAAAGGTTGGGCCTTGTAGATCTTCGGCCAAGTTGGAAGTTTCAACGCCTTTGGTTATATCCAAAAGCAGTTTAATGTCTGCGCTCCCCGCGGAAAATGTAGCGCCCAACACAGAGGCTTTGTCCGTAAAGGCTGCGTAGGTCACTCCAACCGTAGTTATCACTACAAGCATCAACAAGCCATAAACGTAAGCAAATTTCTTCAAAGTTTTCACCCCCTTTCTTCGTCAAATTTACCAACGCTAAACAAATCCATTCCTTTCATGCTGGCGTATACATCGTCACAAACTATTACGTGATCCAATAGCGCTATTCCTATTTCCTTTCCGGCTTTTGCAACCCGTTCGGTAAGCACTATATCTTCCGCGCTCGGTTTGGGTTCGCCGGACGGGTGATTGTGCACAAGAATCACCGAGACGGCATTCTTTAATATCGCCTGCCTGTATATTTCCCTGGGATGTACCAGCGTTTCATTTACCGTACCTATTGAAATTAAATCACTCGATATAAGTACATTTCTCGAGTCTAGTGAGAGTAGATACAAGTGCTCGCGTTTCTTGGCATATAGTTCCTTTCTCAATAAACCGAACACATCCTCCGGCGTTCTTACTTGCTGCTTGTCGGCAAGCTCGCCGGCTATTCCGATTCGTAAAGCAAGCTCACACACCGCCTTTAAACACGCAGCCTTTGCCAACCCAACGTCTTTAATTCCCTGCAATTGTTCAATGGAACTGTCCAACAAACCCTTGAGTCCGCCAAATTCTTTGAGAATACTCTGCCCCAAAACAAGAGCCGAATTACCTTCGCCGCCCGATCTCAATATAATCGCAACCAGCTCCGCATCCGACAATGATTTTGCGCCAAGCTTGAACAGGCGTTCTCGCGGTCTGTCTGGCTTATTTAAATCGCGAATTTTCATAGTGCCCATTAATAAGACAAATATAATTGTTGCAACATATATTGCAATATGCTAATCTCTCATTAAACTAGACCATGTCAAGAATTGGAGACAAAATAAAAACCTTGAGGCTAAGTCACAAGTTGTCTCAAAGGAGATTCGGTGAGAAGCTGGGAATAAGCGGTAAAACCGTTTCCGCGTACGAGACCGGCAGAAGTTTACCGTCACTAAAAGTCATGGAAAATATTTCGAGTGCCTACACAACAAAGAAGTTTAACAACAAGGGATTATTAGATCGACTAACGGATTTACAAATACGTATAACCGAGGTTAAAGATATGGTAGATGAAACCTTATCTTTTTGAGTACTGCGGCGCTTTTCTCGCTTTTCTAAGCCAATACTTCTTTCTCTCAACCATTCTTGAATCTCTTGTCAAAAATCCCTGCTTACGCAAGGTTGTCTCAAAATCAATATTTATCTTTGCCAAAGCTCTGGAAAGGCCATGCACAACTGCGTCCATCTGCGATGATTTGCCCGAACCTACAACCTTTATTGACGCGCTATACTGAGCCACCGGATGAGAAACACCAACCGTATGGAAAGGCTTAACCCACTTTGTGTTGTCTGTTTTGGAAGAAAAGTACGCGTCAATTGGCATATCATTAACGATAAAATCGCCTTTCTCGGCGTATAAAAACACGCGCGCCGTTGCCGTTTTTCGCCTTCCCGTACCCGTTATAAATGCGTTCGTTCTTTTTCTTGAACCAACTTTATCCATTGTTAACTCGATTCTTTCATAATCTGCGAGTGTTTGTGTTTCTCATCTGTATAAATATATAGATTACCAAGCCTTTCATCGGAAAGTTTGTTTCTTGGCAACATGCCCTTTATTGCTTTTCTTAATACATATGTAGAATCGCGTTGCAGCGCGTGCTGCAAAGATTCACTCCTTAGGCCATGCGGAAAACCGGTATGTCTGTAATAAATCTTGCCGGTCAATTTATTTCCCGTAACCAAGATTTTGGAAGAATTTGTTATAACCACTTTGTCACCCAAATCCTGATTTGGGGAAAATTCCGCTCTATTTTTGCCAATAAGTTTGTTCGCAGCTAGTACAGCGACCTTGCCCAAAATCTTATCCTTAGCATCTATGTGCCACCAGGTTTTAGTTACCTTCTTTGGATTAAACGCCGTTGTTTTATTTGTCTTCATTTTTAGTTTCTTCCGGCTTTGCCTTTACAGTTCTTTTCTTTTTAACTTCAAGCAATTCGAGTCTGGCCATTAAGGCTTGGTCTCCGGCGCGACTGCCCATTTTCACAATACGCGTGTAACCGCCTTTTCTGGAAGCATAGCCCTTGCCAAGGTCTTTACGCAGTTTGGTAACTGCCGAAGCGTTATTAAACAAACTAGCGGATAATTGTCTTGCGGTGCTTACAGAGTCTATTTTTGCAGTAGTTATAAGCTGTTCGACAAACGGTTTCACCGCTTTGGCCTTAGCCAAAGTTGTTTCAATGTGCCCATGCTGCAGAAGTGCAATGGACAAGTTCTTCAGCAAAGAAGCCTTATGCCCGCCATCCCTGCCAAGCCTTTTGCCAAATACGCGATGCCTCATTTGCCCAGGCCCTCCTTTGCCAAAAGTTTCTTAATCTCATTTACCGACTTTTCACCAAGATTTTTTACATCGGACAACTCCTCACCAGACAGCGTTGCCAGTTGATGTAAGGTTTCAATACCGTGCTTCTTGAGTGCGTTTACAGTACGTGTAGGTAGCGGCAGTTCGTCAACGGAAACGTCTTCGGACGATGATTTGTCTGCGCTATCGCCGAAGTCTCCATTGGCTGCTACATCGCTTTTGTCTTCGCCTTCAGAAAAACGAGAGAAAAACCCGCGCAAGATAGTTGCGGCTTTCTTAACAGCGTCCTCCGGAGAAACGCTACCATCGGTCTCAACGGTCAAGACAAGCTTATCCAGCCCAATCCTTCTTCCAAGGCGTGTGGGCTCAACAACATACTCGGCGCGTGAAACCGGCGAAAACATTGCGTCTAAAAGCAATACACCAATTTTTGACGTTTCTCTATCTTCAATAGGCGAGTAGCCTACACCAACTTCAAAAACTATCTCGGCATCAAAGGAAACGCTTTTATCGCTCAAGGTAGCCAGGTGTAATTCTCTGTTTAGTATTTCCAGGTCCGAGGTTTCTTCAATATCGCCCGCCGTTACAACACCCGGTCCCTTCTTGTTTATTCTGACAACAACAATCTTCTCGCCGTGCACCTTCGCCCTAATTTTTTTGAAATTAAGACCCAACTCAACTACGTCTTCCTTGACTCCCTGAATCGTTGAAAACTGGTGAACCACTCCGTTAAATTTCACTTGGGTTACGGCCGCACCCTCAAGCGAAGTCAAGAGCACGCGCCTCAACATATTGCCAAGCGTATGCCCAAACGTTTGGGGAAGAGGCTCAAAGGCAAAAACACCTACATTTCCTTTTCCGGATACTCTTGTAATTTTAACGTCCGTTTGATTTAAAATCATAAACCTCCTTTAATCAAATTACCTTGAATAATATTCAACAATCAATTGCACATTTACATCCTCGGGCAAATCATCAAGACTTGGTAAGCGATTCAGCGTGATGGATTTTTCCTTCACATTTGCTTCCAACCACTCCGCCAGCAAAAAGCCCTCGCGCGGCTGTATCCTACCAAAATCTACGGGTTTGACAATACTGCCAACTTTAACCTGAATCGATGGGATAGTCACCGCCTTACCATCCAGTGTGAAAAATCCCGACCTAATAAGTTGCCTGGCCTGTGCTCTGGACGCCGCAAAACCGCCCCTGTAGACCATATTGTCCAATCTGGACTCGAGTCTATGCATTAATGACTCCCCGGTTACTCCCTTTTGAACCATGGCTTTATCAACATACTTTCTAAACTGGGCCTCCAGCACCCCGTAAATTCGCTTAACCTTCTGTTTTTCTCTTAACTGCAGCCCATATTGCGACGGGCGTCTGCGGGAGTTGCCGTGTTGGCCCGGCACCTGCTGCCTTTTGGATACGGCACATTTTTCGCCTTCGCAGCGAGCTCCCTTCAAAAAGAGTTTCATTCCTTCACGCCTGCACAATCTGCATTTTGGACCAATATAGCGCGCCATTCGTTACACCCTTCTCCTTCCCTTGGGCCTACAACCATTGTGGGGAATCGGCGTAACATCCGAAATTGCGGTTACGTGCAACCCTGCGCTCTTTAGCGCTTTAATGGCAGTAACCCTCCCTGCGCCCGGACCCTTCACAAAAACCGAAACTTCCTTTAGACCAGCCGTATGTGCCCTTTGAGCCACTGCATCAGCGGTCTTCGTTGCGGCATAAGGAGTGGCTTTTCTTGACCCTCTAAAACCGGAAGCGCCAGAACTTCCTGAAAACAGCGCGTTACCGGAATCGTCGGTAATTGTAATGATTGTGTTGTTAAACCCAGCCAAAATATACACTCTGCCTATAGATGGCATTGGTGTTTTGGTTTTTTTAGTTTTTCTTAAAACCGGTTCCGTCATATATCATTTCTTAGAAAGTTTTTTCTTCATCCCTCCAACCGTTTTCCTCTTTCCCTTTCTCGTTCGTGCATTGCTGCGCGTCCGCTGCCCTCTTACCGGAAGTCCCTTTGTATGGCGCGACCCCCTATAGGACTTTATATCCTTTAGCCGCTTTATATTTTGCGATACAGTTCTTCGCAACTCACCTTCAACGGATATCCCTGCGGCTGTAATAGCGCTTCTGATGTTTGCAACATCAGTGTCTGTTAGATTCTTTACTCTAACGTCAAGGCCAATATTACACAAAACCAATATTTTCTTAGACATTGCCGGCCCAACGCCGTGTATGTATGTCAGGGCAACTTCTATCCTTTTATTTTCCGGTATGTCCACACCCGCAACTCTTGCCATATGTTTTAGCCTTGTCGCTGTTTGTGTTTGGGATTACTCCCGCAAACTACACGAACAACGCCTTTTCGACGTATAATTTTGCACTCCCTGCACATTGGTTTTACTGACGTTCTTACTTTCATGCTCAAATCTTTATCCTATAGGTTATTCTTCCCCTGGTTAGGTCATGCGGCGAAAACTCCATTTTCACCCTGTCGCCTGGAAGAATAGTTATATGAAACTTGCGCATCTTACCCGACAACGCGCCCACAGCAGCCGTCCCATCGTCTAATTCGACCCTGAACAAGCCCCCTTGTATGGCTTCCTTCACCGTTGCGTCTTTATTTTCAACCTCTTTTGTACTCATACACAATACGTGCTCTTGGCGTAGCCGCAAGGATTCTAACAAAACATCCTTACAGCGTCAACCTCAAAGACTCGTCAGGACCAAAGGCTCGTTTGCGGTTATTGCAACGGTGCTCTCAAAAAGTGCGGCAAGGCTGCCGTCGGCCGTAACAATAGTCCACCCGTCGTCTAACAAATCTATTTCCGGCGAGCCTTTTTGGTATATTACCTCAACCGCCAGTGTCATGCCAACCTGCAGAGGCACTCCCCTGTTTTTGCGTCCATAACCTGGAACTTGCGGGGATTCGTGCAAATTCCGGCCAATTCCGTGACCTATCAAATCTCTGGAGACGGAAAATCCGGCTTTCTCAACACCCCTTTGAATCGAATGGGAAATATCTCCTACTCTGTTCCCCAAAACGCAAGCGGCAATCCCGTTTTCCAGGGCCCGTTTACCCGTTTCCAGAAACTCGCGCTGCTTGTCTGTTTCAACCTCAACCGTATAAGAAAGGTCAGTGTGAAACCCTTTATAGTACGTTCCCAAATCCACACTCACAACATCTCCAAGCTCCAGTTTGTATCTGCCGGGTAATCCGTGTACAAGCCCGGCATTCACGTTAATGCAGGTGGCAAAATCGTAACCGTCAACAATTTTAAACGAGGGCGTGCCGCCGTTTTGCAAAATTGTGTCTTCAGCCATTTTGTTCAATTCCAAAGTAGAAACTCCGGCGCGCACCAACTCAAGGACGCGTGCCAAAGCCATTGCGGATATTCTCCCGCCTTCCTGCATTATTTTTAGTTCACTGTCGGTTTTTAGGTTCATTGGCACCCTCCACAGCCGCCATAACCGCGGCAAATACATTGGTAATCGATCCGTTTGCATCAACCTCAACTAAAATACCGCTGTCTCTAAGTCGGCTAATGGATTTGGCGGTTTCTGCGTTGAAACCTTTCAGCCGGGCAACGGCAACTTCCTTAGTATCATCACTCCTTTGCGTTAATTGGTTACCGCACAAATCACAAACACCTTCAACACCGGGCGGGCTTGTATATATGTTGTAGATACTACCGTCTGTTTCACATATGCGTCTCCCTACAACGCGCCTTATCACCTCGGAATCGTTAACGGTGAGGAAAACAACGATGGTAGGTTTTGGGTCAAAATAGCTAATATCGGACTCCAAGCGCAACCAACCGTCCAAAATGTATCCGTTTGCATAAATACTGCGGTTTAATTCTGCGCTTATCACCTGCGCAACAAGAAAGTTAGGTACAAATCCGCCTTCATTCATTGCGTCTTCCACAAGTTTTTTGTAGCGAAACTCAAAGGGCAACTTACGCAAAATGTTGCCAACGGAAACAAACGGCAATCCCAATTCCACACTCAACAGTCTGCCAATGGTCCCTTTTCCACACGCCGGTGGTCCAATAAGCAATATTTTCATATTACCTGAATAACCCCATTAGTTCCTCGCTTTGGCCGCGCATTTGTTTCTCGGCTTTTTTCTCCGCTTCCTTAATGGCCTCATTGACGGCTTCTTTTATATCTTTTCTTTCTTCGCCATCTACTGCAATTTTTTCTATTTTTTTGTCTCCGCGCACAAGCACCGAAATGTTACCTTTATCAATCTGAGCGAAAATCTGCTCGAGTTGCTTTTTTATCTGAGACTGGGCTTTTTTGAATTTAAATATTTGTTGAGGGTTTAGCATAACCTATTAGTTAAAATGTCTGTCGTAATTTTGGGTCACTGCCATTGACTCTATTTGCCGCACGGTTTCCAAAACAACCGAAACGGTGATTAATATACTAGTACCGCTGACGCTAAAAATCGAACCGCTTCCCAAGTCGCCGGCTTGCGCCAGGTTGGGAAAGATGGCCACCAGTCCTAAAAACACCGCACCAACAAACGTGAGTCTTTTTACCACAAAATCAAGGTATTTCTGCGTTGACAGCCCGGGTCTGATTCCGGGTATAAAACCGCCGCGTTTTTTTATATCGTCCGAAACTTTGGCCGGGTCAAACTGCACAGTGGTATAAAAGTAAGTAAACCCAAACACAAGCAAAAAGTATACAACGTTAAAAAGCGGCGCCTGCGATGAAAAATTTGTGAGAAGAAAATCGCCGAGTTTTTGCATATACGGAACCGAAGTAGCAGCCAACGGCGCAGCTACAAAAGACGGCAGCAGTATTAATGAAACTGCAAATATAATGGGAATCACGCCGGCCTGATTTACCTTTATTGGCATATAGTTGGAAACGCGCCACGATCCGGTATCGCGCCTACCATACTCCAGCGGGACATTGCGCGTACCTTCATTTATCAGAACAACGCCGACTATAACAAGCGCGGCTATTGCCAAAAATAGCAAGACATTCATAAGGTCGTATGTATTTAGAGAAACAAAAAATGTAGCGAGGGAAGAAGGCAACGCGCTTACAATGCTTATAAATATCAGAAGCGAAATGCCTTGGCCAATTCCGTATTCGGTCACCAAATCTCCAAGCCAGGTCAAAAGCATAGCACCGCCGGTGAGCGTAAAGATGAAAACCATTAAAGACATAGAATCCAGCGTGCCTATAATGCCCTGTTGTTTGCCAAGTAAGAAGTACACGCCGTAGGCCTGAACAAAGGAAAGCGGAACGGTAAGGTATTTTGTGTATTGATTTAGTTTTTCTCTGCCGGTCTCTCCTTCTTTTGAGAGTTCTTCAAATTGAGGAATCATCATTGTAAAGAGTTGGATTATTATTGACGCGGTTATGTATGGGCTTAGCCCAAGCGTAACAATGGAAAAGTTGGCAAAGCCGCCGCCGCTAAAAAGATTAAACAGGCCCAATAGAGTGTTGCCCGACAGAAAAGATTTAACCGCGGCAACGTCAACTCCCGGCACCGGAATATGTGCCAGAAACCTAAATAGTAAAATTACGAATAATGCAAAAAGAATGCGTTTACGAAGCGCCGGTGTGCTAAAAATTTTTAACATAGAAATATCAGCTACCTAACTTCTTCTTGACAGATTCAGACATATGAAACCCATCCAGCTTGAGTTTTTTTCCTGGAATAGTCCCGGCAAGAATTTTTACCCCGCCTTTTGGGATACTTTTAATTATTCCTGCATCCAGTAATTTCTGGGGCGTTACAACCGTACCAGCTCTAAACACGGAAAAAACCGAAAGAGAAACCGTAATACGTTCTTTCGCACCTTTGTTCCTAAATCCGCCGATTTGAGGAAGTCTCTTGTACAACGGGTTTTGGCCGCCTTCAAATCCCGGTCTAACCTTTCCGCCGGTTCTTGATTTTTGTCCTTTACTCCCCCTACCCGACGTGTGCCCGCCGTGTCCCGAACCAACCCCCCTACCTACGCGCTTTTCTCTAGCTATATTTCCTTTCAATTTTTTTAATGTTGACAGATCCATATAAACTATTTTACCTCCTTAAGCAGCTTAAGCGCATCAACCGTGCACCTAACTACACAAGACTTGTTGTTTGACCCAAACATTTTGGCAGAAATATCTTTTATACCAACCAGTTCAACAACATCTCTTATTGCACCTCCGGCAATAACACCCGATCCTTGAGGCGCCGGCTTTAACAAAACCGAAGACGCCTTATACTTTTTCCTTACCTCGTGAGCTATTGTTGAGTCTTTTTTATGAATCCTGACAATATTTCGCCTTGCCGCCGAGATTCCTTTTTTTATGGACGAGTTAACATCCGGGGCCTTTCCAAAGCCCACACCTATACTGCCGTTTTTATCGCCTACAGCCACAAGCGCCGAAAAGCTAAACTTACTGCCACCTTTAGTCTTTTTTGAAATGCGCTTGATCTGTATTACTCTGTCTTCAAATTCCGGTTGATTGGATACAGCCATGTTACAAAACCAAACCTCCTTCTCTTGCACCATCGGCAAGGCTCTTTACTCTTCCGTGATACATATAGCCGTTTCTGTCAAATACCGCCGATGTGATTTTGGCCTTCTTTGCCCGCGCGGCTAACAGCTTTCCAATTTCTTTTGAAGCCGAGGTTTTTGTTTTTCCTTTGTGTAGTATCTTCACCGAATCAGCCACATCAACCAGTGTCCTTTTGGCAACATCGTCAATCAGGCTACCATAGATATACTTGTTTGATCTAAATACACACAATCTGGGTTTTTGGGCAGTACCAAACAGCTTGTCCTTAACCCGCAGTTTTCTCCTTATTCTGTTGCTTTTTCTAAGAATTACCTTTGTCATGCCTTACCGGCCTTTCCGGGCTTTCTTCTTACTACTTCACCCACATAGTGTATCCCTTTACCCTTATATGGCTCCGGCACCCTCATACTTCTAATTTTTGAAGCGACTAACCCTACAAGCTGTTTATCTATGCCACGTATAACTATTGCTTTATTATCCAAGACCTCAAAATCTACACCATCTGACGCGTTGTACACAACTGGATGCGAAAAACCAATAGAAAGCTCTATTTTCTTTTTATCGCCCTTTACTCTATAGCCAACACCTTCCAACTCCAACCTTCTCTCAAAGCCTTCAGTTACCCCTTTTACCATATTGGCAATCAGCGCTCTGTGCAGGCCCCAAAACGCATCGGAGTTAACCATGTCGGGCTTAACGCTCACGGTAATATAGCCGTTGGCCGTGCTTACTGACACTCCGGGTAAAACCTCACAGGTCAAGCTGCCTTTAGATCCTTTTACCAGCACTACTCTGCCGTTTATGGCAATTTCGGTTCCGGGAGTTATTTCTATTTTTTGTTTGCCTATTCTAGACATAAGGTCACCACATTTCGCACAAAACTTCTCCGCCAAGCTTCTTTTTCCTAGCCTCACTGTCCGAAATTATTCCTCTGGACGTAGAAACTATGGCTATACCAAAACCGCCGGCCACGGGTTTTAATTCATACGCGCTTTTATAAACTCTATGCCCGGGTTTTGATACGCGCTTAATCCCCCCAAAGTCCGCCTTGTTAATGTCTACCCGAATCATTTTGTAGCTTTTGCCCTTTTCTTTAAATACCTTAACGTCCGTAACAAATCCGCGTTTTTTTAGGATTTTCACAATATCTTCACAGACCCTACTGTGCGGGACTTCAACAAAGCCCTTGCCGGCTAAAGCGGCATTTTTTAATGAACTCAATGTGTTTGCTATAGTATCTACGCTCATATCACCAACTTGCTTTCTTTACACCGGGCAGCTCGCCTTTGTGGGCCAGTTCTCTAAAGCAGATACGACACAGCTTAAATCGTCTATACACGGCTCTGGGTCTTCCGCAGAGTTTGCATCTTGTATACTCGCGTACTACAAACTTTTGGCCCCTCTTATGTTTTTCTAGCTGCGATTTTTTTGCCATACTACCTCAAACCAGCGGTAACCCCAAACTTTTTAGCAGACTTTTGCCGTGATCTTTGTTTTTCGCCGAGACTACCAAGGTCAGCTGCAAACTCCTTATGCCTTTGGTGGTGTTTGGATTGACTTCGGAAAAAATTGTGTGATCCCGTATACCTATTGAGTAGTTACCCAACTCGTCAAATCCATTATAGCTCAATCCCTTAAAATCCTTTACTCTTGGCAATGCCAAGCTAATAAGCTTGTCCAGAAATACCCACATACGCAACCCGCGCAGCGTAGTCACAAGACCAACAACATCGCCGCGTCTTATCTTAAAACCCGCTTCGGAAAGACGCGCTTTTCTAGAAGAAGGATGTTGCCCGGTAATTTCCGCCAACTCCTGCACAAAAGTCTCCACCGCGGCTTTGTCGTCTCTAAACCCGCCAATGCCGCAATTTACAACGATTTTTTTAAGTCTTGGTACCTCCATAACCGTTGAGAGTTTCAGATCAGCCAACAGTTTTGGCGTTAGCTCATTTTTATATTTTTCATACAATCTATTTTGCATACTTTTCCTGTCTCACTTTTTCAAACATAACCAAGGCGGCACTGACGCTTTGGTTTAGCGATTGAAGCGCGTTCTCCATTGGGACGCGCACAACTATATCGCACTTTTCCATTATTGGCAAAGACAAACCGGCATCCTCACCGCCAAAAATCATGGCCATCGGCCCGCGCAAATCCGCGTCAAAATAGTTTATTGTCCCGGTAACCTCCACACCTACAATTGATAATCCGTTCTTTTTCAAGGTCGCCAAAGCCGAATACGGACTTTCCTGAACAACACCAACGCAGTTGCTCGCGCCCATAGACACGCGCTCGACTACAGGTGTTAGGGGGTGCGCTTTTGTCGGCGGAAGTATCACCGCGTCAACGCCCGCGGCACAAGCACATCTGAGTATTGCGCCCAAATTGTGTTCGTACAAAACCTCCCGTAAAACTACCACAAAAGGCGATGGATTAGCCTTCAGCAAATCGGACAGCTTTTGCAACTGGATCTGTCCGGCAACGGCTACGACTCCCTGGTGTGAATCGGTTTTAGAAAGCCTGTCCAATTCCTTCTTTGGCGCATACGCAACGGTGACGCCGTTTCTTGCTGCCAGTGACTTGATTTCAGCTATCTTGTCTCCGCCGGCGCTTGCTTCAATTTTGATTTCAAAGACCCTTCTCCCGCGCTTCAATGCTTCAATTACAACGTTTCTCCCTTCAAGCGTAGTAGTTGCCATCATGACTTCTTTGTCTCAAATACCTCTTTGCACCGTTTACAAACCCTATACTTTTTTCCCTTAATCACGGAATAACCAACGCGTGACGGCTTATTGCACTTTTGACAAATAACAAGCACGTTAGACACGTCAATTGGCCTTTCCACCGAAATTATGCCCCCCTCTTTAGAAGCCGCGCTTGGCTTGACGTGCTTTTTCACTTTGTTTATACCACCAACTAGGATTTTCGAACTAACAAGCAGCACTTTGCTTACAACTCCTTCTTTGCCTTTGTCTTTTCCGGCAACAACTTTGACTTTATCGCCGCGCAGTACTTTCATCACCACACCTCCTTGGCCAACGAGGCCAACTTCAAATAGCCTTTGTCGCGCAGTTCACGCGCCACGGGACCAAAAACGCGCGTTCCCAACATGCTGCCGTCTTTGTTTACAACTACTCCTGCATTATCGTCAAAACGAATATAGCTTCCGTCTTTTCTCCTCAATTCTTTTCTTGTTCTAACAATAATGACACTCACAATTGAATGGTCTTTTACAACACCTGTAGATATGGCGCCTTTTACAACCGCGGTTACCATATCGCCAATGAAGGCAAATCGCTTTTTAAAACCCCCCGGTATTCCTATTATTTCAAGCTTCTTTGCGCCTGAATTGTCCGCAACCGCTAGTTGAGTCCCAACCTGAACCATATTACAAAACCTCCACAACTTCCCATTTAACTTCTTTGCTAAGCGGGGCGCGTTCGCAAATGCGCACTTCAGCACCAATCTTCAGTTCTTGTTCGGTCCGTGCTTTAAGTCTTTTTGTGCTTTTAATTGTCTTGCCGTATACACCGTGTTTCTTGGGCATCTCAATCGCAACAACAACCGTCTTTTGCATTTTGTTCGAAACCACTTTTCCAACAAAAACTTTTCTAGACATTTGCCAACACCTCCTTTTCCTTTAACACCGTTTTGACACGCGCAATGTTGCGCCTAAGAAATTTCATCTTTGACACATTTTTTTCCTTTGACTTTATTACATTGTGCGCAACGTCACTAAGGTCTTTTGCAAGCTTAGCTAAAGATTCGGTTAACGTCGCCGCATCTTTTTTTCGCAAGTCATTAATTGTTGATTTCATACTTTTTATGCTTGTCATTGCGCCTTTACAAACTTTGTTCTCAACGGCAATTTGTCGGCAGCTCTTTTGAGAGCCGCAATCGCTATTTCTTCGGTTACGCCGGCTATTTCAAATAAAATTTTTCCCGGTTTAATCACTGCCGCAAAGTGGTCAGGTGCAGCTTTTCCGCTCCCCATTCTTGTTTCGTTTGGCTTTTTAGAAACAGCCTTGTCGGGAAATATGCGAATCCACAGTTTACCGCCTCTTTTCGTTTTGTGCGAAACGGCTTTTCGGGCGGCCTCTATTTGCCTGGATGTTATTAGGCCGCGGGTCATCGCTTTCAAACCGAACTCGCCAAAATTCACATCGCAACCGCGCGTAGCTAAACCTTTGTTTGTCCCTCTTTGCTGTTTTCTGTATTTAACTTTTTTGGGCATCAACATATGTTTTTCCCTTTAAATCTCTAATCGCCTTTTAGATCGATGTATAGCACGGCACGTGCTACAGCACGAACGCAAAGGCGAAATTGAACTATAGTTCAATTTCGCCTTTATAAACCCAAACCTTTATTCCAACGGTACCATACAACAAATGACAGTCAATTTGAGCATAGTCTATATCGGCTCTAAGAGTTTGCACCGGTACAGAGCCTCTATAGATCTGCTCTATACGCGCAATAGAGTTTGACCCACCAAGCAATCCGGCAAGCCTAATCTTTATTCCCAAAGCGCCTCTGTCCATTGCCGACGTTGCCGCGGAAACCAATAATCTCCTATAAGGCAGTCTTCGCTTTAACTGCCTGCATATATAATCGGCAACAAGTCTGGCCTCGGTTTCGGGAACTTTAAGTTCATCGGCGGTCAAAAACACCTTGGCTTTGGTCATTTTAGCCAACTCTTCTTGTACTGCCTCAACCCCGGTTCCACCCCTACCAATAACAACACCGGGCTTTGATACACGCACCGTTATCTTCACTTCGTTTAAAGATCTTTCTATGTCTATGTCCTTCAACCCAGCGCTGTCAAACTTATCTTCCAAATATTTGCGGATTCTAAAATCCTCAATTGCCAGATCCGCGTACGTTTTTTTATCGGCGAACCACCTGGATTTCCAGTTCTTTGAAATTCCAATTCTATAGCCAGTTGGATTTATCTGTTGTCCCATTTTACTTACCGCCTCTCTCTGAAATCCCAACAACAATGTGACTTGTTCGTTTTAAGATGGGGCTGGTTCTGGATTTTGCCACAATTCTAATTCTCTTGTGCATTGGGCCGCCGTTTGCATACACTTCGTCTACAAACATGTTTTCCGTTTTTAAGTTGTGGTTGTTGGACGCGTTGGCTACGGCCGATTTCAAAACTTTGGTCAGCAAGTCGGCTGCCTTTGTTTTGTCAAATTTCAATATTCTAAGCGCCTCACTCACCGGCTGCCCTCTTACCAAATCAATTACCACCCTAACCTTGTTGGGTGCCAATCTTGCATATTTGTGTGTCGCGTATACTTGCGCTTTTTTCATAGTCTTAAGCCAATTTCTTTGACGAATGCCCCCTAAATACTCTTGTCGGAGCAAATTCGCCAAGCTTATGTCCAACCATAGCCTCGGTAATAATCACCGGAATGTGCTGTCTCCCATTGTGTATCTCCATGGTCAAACCAACCATTTCGGGTACAATCGTAGATCGTCTGGACCACGTCTTTATAGACACTTTTTTCCCTTCTTCCATCACTCTTTTTACCTTGGCCATTAATTTCTCGTCAACAAACGGTCCTTTTTTTGATGATCTTGCCATAAATTACCTGCCCTTTCCTTTGCCCAAAATAAACTTGCTTGTATGTGTTCTTCTTCTGGTCTTTTTGCCCCTGGTCTTCCATCCCCAAGGAGATTTGGGCGATGGCATACCGATACCAGTCGTTTTGTACGAACCGGCGTGCGGATGCTTACCCGGATCGGGCATAGCCACACCCCTAACCTGCGGGCGCCAACCAAGCTTCCTATTTCTTCCCGCTTTGCCTATATTGACGTGGCGCAAATCTGCATTACCCAAAACCCCTATAGTTGCATAACAAACCCCAAGCACTTTCCTTGTCTCACCGCTTGGAAGCTTGATGTTAACATATCTTTCTTCTTTGGCCAGCAAACGCGCGCCTAATCCGGCACCTCTAACCATTTGACCCCCCCTGCCCGGGTTTAACTCTATATTGTGTATTGCAACGCCAAGAGGTATGTTCATTAACTGCATTGCATTACCAATCTCCGGCTCCGCCTTTTCCGCAGACACAACAACGGCACCAACCGCCAACCCTTCGGGAGCCAAAATATACCTTTTTTCTCCGTCGGCGTAACTCAATAAAGCCACATTCGGACCTCTGTTAGGATCGTATTCGATTGCCACTACTTTGGCCGGTATGTTTTGTTTGTCCCGCTTAAAGTCAATGATTCTATAATACTTCTTAACACCGGCCTGCCTGTGTCTAACAGACACTCTCCCCCCGCTTCTGCCAACAGAGCCTTTTTTGCTTACAATTAGAGATTTCTCCGGCTTATTCTTTGTTACCTCGGATTTCACCAGTCTGGTGAGTTGGCGCAGCGACGGAGTTATGGGTCTGTACGACTTTAATGGCATGGCTTAATTACTGCCTCCTTCAGAAATCATTTCAATCTTCTGCCCATCTCTTACCGTTACGTATGCTTTTTTCCATGCCTGCGCTTTTATGAATATCATCCTTTTTGTGTCCTTTCGGCGTTTTTTCTTACCGGGTATTATAGCTGTTCTCACATCTATTGCATCAACACCAAACAAGTTATTTACAGCCTTGGCAATTGCACCCTTTGACGCCTGCTTAGCAACCTTAAACGCATATACATTTGCTTTTAACGCATTAACGCTTTTTTCCGTAGCTATTGGCATTCTTATAATATTATTCAGTTGCATATTTCTCCTGTAGTTTTACAACGGCTTCTTTAACAAAAATTGTATTTTTGTACTTCATGACGTCAAAAACATTTAAGTTGCTGCATTGGGTAACGCGAATGTCCTTCAAATTTTGCGTGCTTTTTAAGAATGATTCGTTTTTTTCATCCAAGACAAAAAGCGCGCTGCCGGTGAGTCCTAGATTTTTGAACACTTCCAGCACAAATTTGGTTCTAGGCTGCGTGGCTGGTATTGTGTCTAAAATTAAAAGCTGATTTCTGGAATTTTTTAAAGACAGTGATGAAACTAGCGCTAATGTTTTCAATTTTTTCGACAAGTGTATTCGCCAATCTTTGGGCTTGGGACCATGAGCAACGCCGCCTCCACGCCAAATTGGATTTGTTCTGCTGCCCACGCGCGCCCTACCAGTACCCTTTTGCTTCCACGGCTTTTTTCCGCCGCCCCTAACATCGCCGCGGGTTTTGGTTGAAGAAGTACCCTGCCTTTGATTTGCCATAAACGTTCTAACGTAGTGCTTTAACGCTTCAAAGTTCGGACGCACGCCAAAAATACCTGTGTCTGCGTTCAGGCTTCCCACAACTTTTCCCGATGTATTAAAAATGTCCAATTTAATGTTTTTCATAGCACACGTATACTCACTGCAGAATTTCTCGCCCCCGGAATCGGACCGGAAACAGCCAGCTCATTTTTATCGGGATAGACTTCTACTATTTTCAAGCCTTTCACCGTAACTTGCTTGTTTCCTTGTCTCCCAGCCATTTTTTTGCCCCTCATAACACGCCCCGGCGTTTGCGATCCTATTGCCCCTGGCGCTCTTGGTTTGTCCGACTGCCCTCTTGTTGCTTGTCCGCCGGAGAAATTCCACTTTTTCATTACACCGGTAAATCCTTTTCCTTTAGAAAAGCCCGTTATGTAAACGGGCTTATTTGCAAGATCTTGCGGCAGATCGCCGTCAAAAATCCTAATGAGAGTCACGGGAACAACTCTGCCTGTTTTCTCAAATAGTTGGCTCATATTAAGTTTTTTTCCCTTTAACATTGTTTCCATGTTTGTCATATTCCCAACAAAAAAGGCGCCCAGGGCGCCCAATTAACCCTAGACACAGAATGGATGTTATTGTGCTTTTATTAACATCGTTTGCATTGTACCAATAAAAACAGACAATTCCAAGCGGGGCGTCACAATTGATGTTATAGAGAGCGCAGCAAACTATAACTCAATTGGACGAATTTGCTTCGCAAATTCGTCACATCTTGATTGATATACCAACTCCGCCGGGCAGGCTCAAATGCGACAAACTATCAATTGTTGAGCCGGTTGGGTTTAGTATGTCTATTACCCTTTTGTGCGTTCTTAGCTCAAACTGCTCTCTTGACCGCTTGTCTATGACAGGACCGCGGATTACCGTAAACCGTTCAATCTCCGTAGGCAGCGGCACCGGTCCTATCACCTTTGCCCCGGTCCTCACAGCCGTATCAATAATCTTGTCGGCGCTAAGGTCTATTATCCTACTGTCGTAGGCACTAAGCTTTATTCTTATCCTCGTGTCGATTTTAGCCTTAGCCATTTGTGATTACTTCAAGCACTTGGTAACAACACCCCTACCAACCGTGGCACCGCCCTCCCTTATGGCAAAGCGCATACCCACTTCTATAGCCATGGGCGTAAGAAGTTTGACGGTAAGCTTTAGATTATCTCCCGGCATTGCCATTTCAACGCCTTCCGGAAGTATTACCTCACCGGTAACATCGGAAGTGCTAAAGTAAAACTGCGGACGATAACCGCTAAAGAATTGTTTGTGGCGGCCACCTTCGTCCTTGGTACTAACATAGACTTCGGCCTCAAAATCAGTGTGAGGCGTGACCGAAGCCGGTTTGGCCAATACTTGCCCGCGTTCAATATCATCACGCTCAATACCCCGTAGAAGAATGCCAATGTTATCTCCGGCTTGCGCTTCGTGCATGGATTTCTTAAACATCTCGATTCCCGTGACTACGGTTTTTCGCGTCTCTTTTATGCCAACTATTTCAACCTCTTCGTTGAGCTTGATTATGCCTCTTTCAACCCTACCGGTTGCTACTGTTCCTCTGCCTTTGATAGAGAAAACATCTTCTATTGGCATTAAGAACGGTTTGTCCAAATCTCTGACGGGATCAGGAATGAAGTCGTCAACGGCTTTCATCAACTCTTCAATGGCTTTTACGGCAGTCGCGTCGCCTTCCAAAGCCTTGAGTGCCGACCCTCTTATCACAGGCGCGTTGTTGCCATCAAACCCATACTTTGTCATGAGTTCGCGGACTTCCATTTCAACCAAATCAAGGATTTCAGGATCCGAAACCATGTCAACCTTGTTCATGAAAACGACAACGCTGGGAACGTTAACCTGCTTGGCCAAGAGAAGGTGTTCTCTTGTTTGGGGCATAGGCCCGTCCGGAGCCGAAACAACCAATATTGCGCCATCCACTTGCGCGGCGCCTGTGATCATGTTTTTGATGTAATCTCGGTGTCCCGGCATGTCTATGTGCGCATAGTGCCTTTTGTCCGTTTCATACTCAACGTGAGTAATATTGATTGTAATTCCTCTGGCTTTTTCCTCCGGTGCTTTGTCTATTTGGTCAAAAGGGGTATAACTCGCCAACCCTTTTGCCGACAAAACTTTGGTGATCGCCGCGGTGAGCGTTGTTTTGCCGTGGTCGACGTGCCCCATAGTTCCAACGTTCACATGCGGTTTTGTTCTTATGTATTCTGATGCCATAGATTCCTTTCAGTAACTTTTTACTCTAAACCTCGCAGAGAGGTTATCAAATCGCAACCATAAAATCAAGCCCTTCTGCCTTTTATCACTTCTTCGGCAACATTTGCCGGCACACGCTCATAGTGGCTTGGAAATAAAGTAAAATTTGCCCTGCCCTGGGTTAATCCCCGCAAAATGGTCGCGTACCCAAACATTTGCGCAAGCGGCACTTTGGCGGATACTACCTTGGCCTGTCCGCGCGATTCATTCTTTTCTATTTTACCTCTTCTGCTTGATAAATCGCCAATAACCTCGCCCATGTACGACTCCGGCGTGATCACTTCAACATCCATTATTGGCTCTATTAAATATGGTTTTGCTTTGCGTTGTGCTTCCCTAAATGCTTCGGAAGCGGCAATTTTGAACGCAATTTCCGACGAGTCCACTTCGTGAAACGAGCCGTCAAACAGCGTTACTTCAAGATCAGTCACTGGATAACCCGCCACAACACCCGACTCGGAAGCTTCCCTTACACCCTTTTCAACCGCCGGAATGTACTCCCTTGGTATTGCGCCTCCAACAACCTTATTGACAAAAACAACGCCTTCTCCGCGGGCAAGCGGCTTCATTCTAATAAAGACATGCCCATACTGTCCTCTGCCCCCCGTTTGCCTAATATATTTTCCCTCATACTCAACTTCAGCATCTACAGTCTCCCGGAAAGCAACTTGGGGCTTGCCCGTGGTTACCTCAACCTTGAATTCCCGCTTTAGCCTGTCGGCGATTATTTCCAAATGCAATTCGCCCATCCCGTATATGAGAGTTTGGCCTGTTTCTATATCTGACTTTATTTGAAAAGTGGGATCCTCCTCCGCAAACTTCTTCAACGACTCGGCCAACTTTTCCCTATCGGCTTTGGTTTTTGGCTCTATAACAAGCCCAATAACCGGTTGGGCAAAGCTGATGGATTCCAAAACCACAGGGTGGGTCTCGTCACAAAGTGTGTTGCCGGTTACTGTTTCGCTCAATCCAACGGCAGCACCAATCTCACCGACTTTTATTTCTTTTACTTCCTCTCTGTGATTTGCGTGCATCAAAAGAATACGGCTTATCCTTTCTTTTTTGCCTTTTGTGGAATTTAAAACGTACGATCCCGAACTCAACTTTCCGGCATAAACCCTAAAATAAGTTAGTCTGCCAACAAACGGATCTGTCTGAATCTTAAAGGCCAATGCGGCAAAAGGTTGCTCTTCACTAGGTTGGAGAATAACCTCTTGCTGCAGGTTTTTTACGCTGTGCCCAACAATGTCCCCCTTGTCTTTCGGCGATGGTAAATAGTCAACAACACCGTCCAACATGAGCTGAACCCCTATATTAGAAAGCGACGCGCCGCAAAATACCGGATATAGTCTTGCTTCAATGGTCAGTTTCCGAATGCCGTTTTTTATTTCGGGCACAGTAAGCTCTTCACCGGATAAAAACTTCTCAAGCAGCGAGTCGTCTGCCTCCGCTACTTTTTCCACGAGCAACGCCCTGTATTCTTTAACCTTTGCTTGCATACCGGTTGGGATTTCCGTTTCTTCCACGTGCTCTCCCAACTTTCCGCCAAACTTGTACGCTTTCTTTTCAACAAGATCAATTATTGATGTGAAATCGCCCTCTTCACCAATTGGGAGTTGAACGGCAACCGCATCTTTTGACAGTCGCGTATGGATGGATTCAAGCGTCATATAGAAGTCTCCGCCCACTTTGTCCAGCTTGTTTGCAAAGGCTATGAGCGGAACTTTGTACTTTTCAGCCTGGCGCCACACAGTTTCGCTTTGCGGTTCTACTCCTTGAGACGAATCAAAAAGAACAACGCCGCCGTCTAAAACACGCAGGGAGCGTTCCACCTCTGCGGTGAAATCAACGTGTCCTGGCGTATCAATTATGTTGATTCTGTGGTTTTTCCAAAAACAAGTGGTGGCGGCCGATGTTATTGTTATACCTCTTTCGCGCTCCTGCTCCATCCAATCCATTTGAGTAGCACCCTCATGTACCTCGCCTATTTTGTGCGACTTGCCGGTATAGTACAAAACACGCTCCGTGGTAGTGGTTTTGCCCGCGTCTATGTGCGCAATAATACCAATATTACGTATCTTATCCAGCGGATATTCAACTTTATTGAGGTTTGGGCTTGTCATGGGTGTTAGATCCTAAAGTGTGCAAACGCTCTGTTTGATTCGGCCATTTTGTGTGTATCATCGCGTTTTTTGATTACATCGCCTACATTACCATGAGCATTCTTTATTTCAACTGCAAGCTTTTTTTCCATTGATTTGCCCCTTTTGCCGCGCGAAACGTCTACCAGCCATCTTATAGCCAAAGCTTCGGACCTATCGTGTTTCAAAGGGTAGGGAATCTGATATGTTGCGCCGCCAACGCGCCTTGATCTAACTTCCTGTTTTGGCATAACATTCTTTAACGCCTGCTCAAAAATCTCCGCCGAGTCTTTCTTTTCTTCGGATATGCTGTCTAAAGCTTTATATACAATATCTCTGGCAAGGGATTTCTTACCGCTAAGCATGACTCTATTTATCAATCTCGCAACAGCTCTTGATTTATATATTGCATCCGCTTCTATTGTACGTTTCTTAACTTTTTTAGACCTCATGCCTTTATCCTTTTAGTCCCGTAAATTGACCTTGATGTTTTTCTATTTACCACTCCGGCCAAATCGTACTTACCGCGTACAATTGTATACTTAATACCCGGCAAGTCATTTACTTTTCCGCCTCTTAACATAACAATAGAGTGCTCCTGAAGGGCGTGGCCTTCCCCGGGTATGTACGCGGTAACTTCTCTACCGTTGGATAGGCGCACTCTAGCCACTTTCCTCAAAGCTGAGTTTGGTTTTCTGGGAGTAAGCGTTTTGACCAACAAACACACCCCTTTTTTAAAAGGCGCGTCCATGGGTTTTGTCACTCTTTTCACCGAATTGTATATCGCGGAGAGGGCAACCGTTCGTTGCTTCTTTACCTTGTTCCTTCGCCCTTTCCTGATTAGTTGGTTAATTGTTGGCATTGTTGCTAACCTCGTATTTAGCCGTTGGGATCAACCTTCCTATTATTACGTTTTCCTTTAGTCCCAACAACCGGTCGACTCTACCAGAGGCCGCAGCGTCGGTCAAGACGTTGCTAGTTTGAATAAAGGACGCGGCAGACAGAAAGCTGTCCGTTTCAAGAGACGCTTTGGTTATTCCCAACAGGGTGACTTTTGAAATTGCGGGCGTGCCGCCTTCGGCCAGCACACGTTCGTTTTCTTCTTCAAAAGTTGCCCTTGTGGCAATTTGGCCCGGCAGGAAGTTTGTGTCGCCCGGTTCGTCAACCCGTACACTGTTAAACATTTGCTTCACAATAACCTCAACGTGTTTGTCGTTTAATGAAACGCCCTGGGACGCATACATGTGCTGAATCTCCTCCACAATGTATTTCTTTGTAGCCTCAACACCAACCGTACGCAACAGCTCGGTAAGGTCCAGGTGGCCTTCGGTAAGGCGCTCGCCTTTGGTTACCAGGGCTTTGTCCTCCACCACTATTTCGGATATCGGGTCAACCTGATATTCAACAACAGCCTCGTTGTCATCAACCGGAATAATTTGTATTTTTCTATCGTCGCCGGCTTCTACTATTTTCACCGTTCCGGTGGTTTCACTCATAATCGACAAGTACTTTGGGGCGCGTGCTTCAACAATTTCCTCAATTCTGGGGAGTCCTTGCGTAATATCCTTGCCGCCCGCTATACCGCCGGTGTGGAAAGTTCTCATTGTAAGCTGAGTTCCGGGCTCGCCAATTGCCTGGGCGGCGGCAACGCCTATAGCAACACCAAGTTTAACGTCTTGTTTGGTCATAACATCAACACCGTAGCATTTTACACACACACCGCGCCTTGTATCGCATTCATAGGGAGTTCTTATCTTTATCTCTTTCACACCGGACTGCTCAATTTCCTGCAAGAGGTTTGGTGTAAGCAAGACACCTCTTTTTGCCAGTATTTTTCGCCCGTCCCTTACATCCTCAGCCAGGTACCTGCCTACAAATCTGTCTACAAAGCCGGTCAGCACTGTTTTGTCGCCCACTTTTACGGTTCGCCCCCGTGTGGCCCCACAGTCCTCTTCCCGAATTAAAACGTCTTGGGCAACGTCAACAAGTCTTCTGGTCAAGTAACCCGAGTCGGCTGTTTTCAAGGCTTTGTCGGCCAATCCCTTGCGCGCACCTCTGGCACTTGTAAAGTATTCAAGGCCGGATAAGCCGATTTTAAAGTTACCCAAAATTGGCATTTCTACTATTTTTCCGGTTGGGTCGGCAATTGGACCTTTCATACCGGCAATCTGCTTTATCTGGTCGCGCGAGGCTCGGCTGGCCCCGGAGTTTAACAGGGTTTTGACCGGACTCTCGTCGGTTAGTGTTTGCCAAACCTCTTCGTCCAGCTTTGCAGTAACAGCATTCCACGTATCTTCGGCAAGACGTTGGGCCTCGGTCTTTGTTATCAAACCACGTTTGTAGTTTTTGTCAATTTCCGCAATGCTGTTTCTTCCTTCTTCAATGTTTTGTTCTCTAACTTTAGGCACGGTTATATCAGACAAGGCTATAGAGTGTCCGGATAACGTTCCGTAGGCCAAACCAAGGTCTTTTAGATCATCAATTAGTTTTACTACAACCTCGTTTGTTTGCTCGTCAAACGCTTTTGCCAAAAGTTTGTGTACCTTTTTCTTATCCATGGCGTCATTTATGTATCCAAAATCTTGAGGGATTATTTCATTGAACAAAAGTCTGCCGGCGGTTGTTTCAACAACATCATTGCCCAACCTAACCTTTATTTTTTGTCTGAGCGATATGATCTTGGTGGCCTTTGCAAGGTAAAGTGCTTCTTTCGGCGACTCTAAAATTGAAGGATAAAGTTGCAACTTTACGTCAATCGACGTCATATAATAGATGCCAAACAGCAAAATCTTCATAGGCACCGATATTGGCGCCCCATCCGCGGGACTTAACAAGTTTTTGGTAGAAAGCATTTTTTCTTTTGCTTCCTTTATTGCCATTTCCGAAAGCGGTAAGTGAACAGCCATTGCGTCACCGTCAAAGTCGGCGTTGTAACCAACACACACGCACAAGTGAAGTCTTATTGCATTTCCCTCCACGAGTTTGGGGTAAAAGGCCTGAATCCCGAGCCTCCAAAGAGTAGGTGCCCTGTTCAACAGTACCGGATGATCCTTAACCAATTCCTCAAGTATGTCCCAAACCTCAACGGCGCGCGACTCAAATACAAACTTTGCACTCTTTGGGTTTGGGGCATAGCCTTTTGCCAAGATTTCCCGTAAAACAAACGGTTTAAACATTTCAAGCGCCATTTCCTTGGGAATGCCGCACTCGTGCAGTTTGAGCTCCGGTCCGTTGACAATCACTGATCTGCCGGAATAATCAACACGCTTGCCCAAAAGATTTTGTCTAAACCTTCCCTGTTTACCCTTTAGCATGTCGGTGAGCGAGCGTAATTCTTTTCTGCCGCGCGCAGTCCTTGCCGGCTGCCTTTGCTTTGACGAGTCAAACAACGCGTCCACGGCTTCCTGCAACATCCTCTTTTCGTTTCTGACAATGATTTCGGGGGCGCCAAGATCCAACAACCTCTTTAGTCGATTGTTCCTGTTTATAACCCTTCGATACAAATCATTTAAGTCCGATGTTGCAAAACGGCCACCTTCAAGCTGTACCATTGGGCGCAGGTCGGGTGGGGTAATCGGTATTACAGCAAAGATCATGCGCTCCGGCTCAAGGCCAGCCTTTCTAAAACCCTCGGCTACTTCCAACCTTCTCGATATCTTGTGCGCTTTTTGACCCTTGGCCGCTGCAAGATCCTCACGCAGCTTTGCACACAGTTTAGTTAGATCCAGCTCGTGCAGTATAAAATAAACGGCTTCCGCTCCAATGGACACGGTTGCAAACAAATCAATATAATCGGCCAGATTTAAGTACTCGCCATCCGAAAGCACTGTATGCAGTTCAACACTTTCAACCTTTTTGGCAACTACGTTAAATTCGCTTTCAAGTTCGTCAATTTTTTCAACATACAAATTCCTTAGCTTTTGAACCTGTTCTCTTACCTTCAATATCATCTCCTGCGCCGCAAAATCCTCGCCCTTTGACTTCTTGGGGATTTGCTTCTCAAGCACAGTCACTTCTTTTTCCAGTTCTTGTTCCAAAACGGTTTTGGCGGCTTGCGCGGCCTTTTGAACGGCGGAAATTGCCGATGCCTTTTTGGACGAACTGAATTTGGTAACTATGTAAGACGAAAAGTATATTATTGACTCAAGATTCCTGGGCGATATGTCAAGCAAAAGAGCCATCTTTGACGGAATACCTTTGAAGAACCAAACGTGGGCAACGGGAGCAGCCAGCGCAATATGCCCCATTCTTTCTCTTCTCACCCTTGAGTGAGTAACTTCCACTCCGCACTTGTCGCAGATCACACCCTTATATCTTATTCTCTTGTATTTACCGCAGTAACACTCATAGTCTTTCATTGGGCCGAAAATGCGCTCGTCAAAAAGACCGTCGCGCTCGGGCCTAAACGTTCGATAATTTATAGTTTCGGGTTTTAATACCTCACCAAAAGACCAGCTCAAAATATCGCTTTTTGACGCAAGATATATTCTTAATGCATCAAAATCTTTTAGGTGATCAAGACTTTGCATATTACTTCCCCTCCCCATCCATGGTTACAATTTCATGACCTTCGGGCAGTTCTTTTAGGCTGATTATTGATGTGCTACCAACCCCTTCGGATATTTCCGGTTCGCCGGTAACCGCGCCAAGCGGCTCAATTCCCAGGCCCAAACCGTTCAACTCGCGTACAAACAATTTAAACGATTCGGTAACGGTAGCCTCCGGAATGGGTTCTCCCTGTAAAACGGCTTTGTACGCCTTGGTCCTGCCAATAAGGTCGTCGGACTTGATGGTGAGCATTTCTCTAAGGGTATGTGCGGCACCGTATGCTTCAAGCGCCCAGACTTCCATTTCGCCAAATCTTTGCCCTCCAAACTGCGCTTTTCCGCCGAGCGGTTGCTGTGTGATCAACGAGTACGGACCCGTTGATCTGGCATGCATCTTGTCTTCGCTAAGGTGGTTCAGTTTTAACACGTACGTTTCGCCAACAACAACTTCGCCATCAAAATAGTCACCGGTTCTTCCGTCAATCAATTTTGCTTTTGCTGTTCTTGGCAAGCCGGCCAGCACCAATTCTTTTTCAAAATCCTCTTCCGTAATGCGCTCAAACACAGGAACCGTGTACTTCTTATTTAGTCGCCTACCCGCAAAACCCAAAGGCGCCTCAAGTATTTGGCCAACGTTCATTCTTTTCAAAACAGCCTCCGACGAAAAAACGATGTCCACAGACGTTCCATCCGCCAAATAGGGCATATCAACTTCCGGTACTATGGCGGAGATGACGCCTTTGTTTCCGTGTCTTCCGGCAAGTTTGTCGCCAACTTCTATCTTTCTTTGCTGTGCCACGTATACCGTAATTTCTTCCAACACACCGGCAGGAAGGTCTTTGTTTTCTTTTCTGGTCACACGCTTTACGCCAATCACAATTCCGTGTTCACCGTGCGGCATAACAAGTGAGTTATCCCTTACTTCCTTCGCCTTTTCACCAAAGATAGCTCGCAATAGCCTTTCTTCCGCCGACAATTCCGTTTCTCCCTTTGGCGCTACCTTGCCAACAAGAATATCGCCGGCTTTGACTTTTGAACCTACGGCAACAATTCCGGTCTCGTCAAGATTCCTCAGAGCATCCTCGGACACGTTTGGGATGTCATAAGAAATTTCCTCCGGACCAAGCTTTGTTTCCAAAACGGAAACGGTGTGGTTTGAGATGTGGATAGAAGTCAAAACGTCCTCTTTTACCAAACGATCCGAAATTATGATTCCGTCCTCAAACTCATATCCCTGCATAATCATGTAAGCCGTAACCAGGTTTGTCCCAATTGCTATTTCGCCACCGTCGGATGCCGGGCCTTCCAAAAGCACGGCGCCTTTCTTAAGAACATCACCGGTCTTTACCTTTGTCAGCTGATTTATGCACGTCCCTATGTTTGACTTCACAAATTTCAAGTTCCTATATTCAACGGGAGTTCCCTTACCTTCGTATTTAACAACAACCTTCTGTGCATCGGAGTACACTACCTTTCCGTTTCCTTCCGCTTTTATAACGGCGCCGGCGTTTTCGGAGATTGCGTCTTCTATACCTGTCCCTACAATTGGGGCTTCTGGTTTAACAAGGGGCACCGCCTGCGATATTTGTTGGGTAGCTATAAGTGTTCGGGTAACATCGTCGTTTGAAAGGAACGGAATAAGCCCGGCCGAAATGCCAACAATTTGCATTTGTACAATTTCTATGTAGTCCGCCGATTTTGGATCGCCAAGAGTAAAATCGCCGCCTTTTCTCAAAGGAATTTGGTTTTGCGTTATATAACCTTTGTCGTCAATGTCAACCGATGCGTCGGTAATGAAATGCTTTTCTTCATCGTACGCCGCAAGATAAACCAAGTCGTGCGTTACCCTTACACGGCCGTCGGGAGTGTGTTCAAGTTTAAAATACGGGGTTTCCAGAAATCCATACTTATTCACTCTGGCATAAGACGCGAGATAATTAATTAATCCTATATGTTGGCCTTCGGGTGTTCTGATTGGACATACTCTTCCGTAGTGAGAGTAGTGAACGTCTCTGGCGGCCATGCTGGCGCGTTCTTTGGTTAACCCGCCCGGTCCCATTACGGACAGCCTTCTTAAATGCTCCAGCGCGGTAAGCGGATTTTGCTGATCTTGAAATTGAGACAACTGTCCGGATGCAAAAAAGCTGTGAATTTTTGCCGCAATAGAACGAGTAGAGATAAGGACAGACGGCTCGGGGAGCACATCACGCGGTTGGAGGCTCATACGCTCCTTCACGTTTTTTTCCATCTGCAAAAAGCCAATCCTTATTTCACGCTGCAAAAGTTCTCCAACGCTTCTGACACGTCTGTTTCCAAGGTGGTCAATGTCATCGGGCTCTCCAATGCCGTTGTTGAGCGTGATTATATTTGAAATAATCTTTATCAGATCTTCCAGTTGTAACAAGAAAAATTTGGTTTCGTCTGGAAAGTTCAATTCCAGTTTCCTGTTTAGCATAAACCTGCCTACTTCTCCCAAGCTATATCTCCGTGCATTGAAGAACATGGATTCAACCAAAGACTGGGCATTTTCAAGTATGAGGGGTTCGCCGGGCCTCATTTTTCTGTAGATTTCTATTGCCGCTTCCTCTATTGAAGATGCCGGGTCTTTGGCGAGCGTAGCGTCTATAAAACTTACCTCCGGGTCTGAGTCAACGCCGGAAAATGCGTCTCGTATAGCATCGTCCGTTTCCAAACCAAAGACTCTCAACAAAGTAGTGGCCGCTATCTTCCTTCGCCTGTCGATCTTTACGCTAACAACGCCGGTTCTTGACGTTTCAAATTCCAACCAGACTCCGTTTTTTGGTAAGATCTTGGCACCTGCCAAAAACTTTCCCGTCACAGGAGAAAACTCCCCGGTAAACAAAACACCCGCTGAGCGGGTGAGTTGATTAATGACAACTCGTTCAATACCGTTAATGATAAATGTGCCACGCTTGGTCATTAACGGCATATCACCCATGTAGATAGTTTGTGTTTTTTGTTTTTTGGTGATTTCGTCTTTTAAAACAGCTCGCAAATACCACGGAGCGTCATAAGTCCTACCGGTGTACAAAGCTTCCTCTTCCGACATGTTGGATTTGTCTATTTTTGGATTTGCTAGTGATATGGTCCATCCTCTGCCTGTGTAATCACTAATGGTGCCCAGCTCGTCAAGTACTTCCAAAATACCAACGGTTTTGAGCCATTCATACGAATCAATTTGCATACTGGAAAGATTAGGAAGGGGCAGCGCGGTTTTTCTTTTAGAAAAGTTATATCTCATAACGCGATGAAAACACTAGGGCACGGATCCACCGCGCCTTAGCTGACGGAAAAGCTTCTTATTCAATTTGCAGGCGCAAGGTTAACACACCAAAACATATGTGTCAACACTACTCAGAGCCAACAAATAGCCTACAACACACTTAACTTGTTCAAAGGCCAAAACCTAAACACGGCACGACCAAGTATCTTATCTCTTGCGACAACTCCAAACACGCGAGAGTCTGCAGACCTGCCTCTGTTGTCACCAAAAACCAAAAATTCGTCCTCACCAAGCTTCAACGCTCTGCCTTCCCTCACCGAATTACCGCCGATTGTGCATTGATCTTGCGCCAGGTACGGTTCCTCTAGCTTAAACTTCTGATCGCTATTTGACACAAATACACCGCAATCATAAATCTTAACAACTTCTTGGGGTAACCCAACTATTCGCTTGACATACTCTACGGATTCGCTTCCGGGCGGGTGCAAAATCACAATCTCACCGCGCTCAAAATCCTTAAAATACTTGGTGATTCTTTCAACTAAAATGCGCTCGCCTGTGTGCAGCGCTGGTTCCATACTTGCCCCATACACCACAATTGGAAATGCAATAAACATATATACAACTATCAGAAAAACCAGCGATATTATAAAAGTCTCGGCTATCTCCAAAAGAAACTTCGACAATTTATTCATTTTCCGTGGCACCTTTTAGCTTTTGCTTCCGTAACGCAAAAGCCATGAGGTGGCATGAGCGCGTTAGCGGCCATGACACCTCTTAAACTTTTTTCCGCTTCCGCACGGGCACGGGTCGTTTCTGCCTATTTTCGGCTCGTTTGACCTTACGGGCTCAACGTGCGATTTGCTGCCGTTATATTCACGGCTTTCCTCGCCCACGCCGGACTCAAACACACCGCTTTGATAAGACATTTTGCCTTGCGAACCAACCGGCGCACGCCTCTCCGCCACCGATATATTCTCTATCTTTACAATTCTTTCGGCAATGTTTGAATAAATTTTTGCAATCAAAACCTCAAAGCGTTCGTGGCCTTGCCGTTTGTATTCAACCATTGGGTCGCGCTGGGCGTATCCGTGCAGGCCAATGCCCTCCCTTATCCGATCCATATCCACCAAGTGTTCCATCCACAACAAATTAATAACGGGCCAGGATATATTCCAAACGACTCCGCCCCAAACCTGCTCGCCAACCGCGTCCTTGTGCACATTCCACGCACCGGCTATATCCTGCGACGAATGCTCCGACAATCTGGCGAGCAACCACGCCTCGTTGGCGGCGTAATCACTGCCCAACTCAAGAATCCGGCGTCTTAACTTGTAGATCACTTGGCGATGGACGTTCATTACATCGTCCATTTCCACCGTGTGTTTGCGCCTGTCAAAATTAAACGATTCAACCTTTTTTTGCGCGTTTTCAATTGCGTGCGAGACAATGCCGGCCTCCAACGGCACGCTCTCGTCCAGGTTGAATCTGGTCATGAGCGACTCAACTTGCTGCCCGCCGAAAATCCGCAATAAATCATCTTGCAGAGACAGGTAGAACCTGGATGAGCCCAAGTCGCCCTGGCGCCCGGAACGACCTCTCAACTGGTTGTCGATTCTTCTTGATTCGTGGCGCTCGGTGCCAATTACGTGCAATCCGCGCGCCCTTGCGCCCGGCCTGTGCAATTATTAACGCTTCCTTTTCGTGATTCTTGGCGTTTAGAATTTCGTGGGTAACTCCACGGCGCGCGAGCAACTCGTGCAGCATTTGGCTTTTCTCAACCGAGGTGGTACCAATCAGAACCGGTTGACCCTTTTCGTGCCTCTGTTGGATTTCATCAGCAGCCGCCTTAAACTTTGCGGCTTCGGTTTTGTATACAGCGTCATTAAAATCGGTTCTACCGGTAGGTTTGTTTGTAGGGATAACAACAACCTCAAGGTTATAAATTTTGTGGAATTCTTCGGCTTCGGTCTCGGCGGTTCCGGTCATTCCAGCCAGCTTTTTATACATTCTGAAATAGTTCTGATACGAAATTTCCGCCATTGTCACCGATTCCTGCTGCACTGTAACGCCTTCTTTTGCCTCTATCGCCTGGTGAAGACCCTGCGCATATCTGTTGTTGGGGGTGAACTGATCCACAACAACAACTTTTCCGTCTTTGACAACATAATCCCTGTCTTTTTCGTAGAGAGCGTTAGCAATTAGCGCCTGCTCAATGAGGTGAACCATCTCAAAATCCTGTTCGTACAAATTTGAGTTGCCAAGCATCTTTTCTACCTTTCTAACCCCAAGGTCGCTCAACGTTGCCGTTCTAAACTTTTCGTCAACGTCATAGTCCGTGTCCTTGATGAGCGATTTTATTATGCCGGATGCTTCCTGATACCTATGAGAGGGAGTTTGCGCAGGAGCCGAAATAATAAGGGGCGTCCTGGCAATGTCGATTAGAATCATGTCCACCTCGTCAACTATTGCAAAGTTGTGAGTTCCCCATTGACCGTTTTGGTTAAACTGAGAAATATCGGTTAGATCACGCGCCATGTTGTCTCGCAGGTAATCAAAGCCAAAAGTGTGGTTTGTGCCGTAAGTTATGTCGCACTTGTACGCCTCGGCTTTGGAGACTTCTCTCAAGTGAATTGCATAGTCGTCCTGAAACTCGCGGGTTTCGTAAGCCGGATCAAAAACAAAGGAACGGTCTTCCATCACCACGCCAACGCTCACGCCAAGGTAGTTGTAA
>Ga0075584_106_pt1 | contig 51869 bp, 60 predicted proteins | sample RifGroB1_FD_68345 | JGI IMG/M metagenome (GOLD analysis project Ga0075584, IMG submission 68345) | candidate division WWE3 bacterium GW2011_GWB1_47_11 | reverse complement strand
TACCAATTGTTTTTTTATAGTTGTTACGCATCATTTGGATCTTTATAAAACAGGATATTTCCAATTCTCTTAGTGAATATTGCGCCGGGAACGCTTTCAATTAGGAACTGCTCTTGGGACAAATCCGAAGAATGAAAAAAGGTTGCTCCTTCCGTCGGATCCTTACTTATATCAGCTGTAATGCTCTCGGCAACATCATATGCCTCAAACCAAGCTTTACTGGTCGTCTCATCTGCAGCATTAAACGGATCAATTAATACCGGGTAGTTGGGATCAGCAGGATTAAATGATGAAAACTGATAATACCTGTGGTCATTTTTTAGAATAATTTCATGATAACTATAACCAAAATACGAACGCTTAGCCCGCAAGCGGTTTTTGATTACCCATCCTACCCCAGTCATGGCTTCTTTTGATTGATTCCTCGCTTCACCAAAGATAAGCCGTGCCAAAATTATCACATCAGTATCATCGTTAAAATCCTCCGTCCATTTGGGACTGTTCCTTGATGGTATTCGTTTTAGTTCGTCACTTGGTGCAAAGTCGGTGTTTTATCTGCCCAAAACTCAATATAGTGTAATCCTGATGCTAAGTTTTTAGTGACGGTTTTCTGTTCCCTCCTCGGTCCATCTAGTAATTGGCGGGGAACGGCGTGCCATGCCCAATCTCTCCACAACTTGGAGTCGGGGTTGCGTTCAATTTTATTATCAACAATCAGCTTCACATCATCACCGTCAAGGTAGTGCCAAGCAACATCGGCTTCGGCTGTGATCGATTTTAAGGGAAGGTCGACCAATACAAATGTAAACCAGGGTCGCTTATCGCCATCCTCGGCTTGATTCTCAATAGAAAAGCTCACCTTTGCAGGACTTTCAACCAGTCTGTAATCCCACGCTTCGACAGCAACCCGGTCTCTTGGGATAAAGGTAATGATATGTTCGCCTTCGTCTAATATTAAGAGAAAAACATTTGTTTGCTTCAAACCTCTCAGCTTGTTGCCGTTCCACGCCGGAGGAATGTCATACGTTTGAATATTTTTTCTAGGCGGTACTTCCCTGAATTGCTGGTCGTCTATTTTTACTTTCAAGCCATGAGATTTGCCGCAACTAGCCGTTACGCTGATCGCATATAATCCAAACGCATTAACCGTGAACTTTACTTGAGTCTCTGCGATGAGGGTTCTGAGAGGACTGTCCGGCACGGGCTTATTCTAAACCAACTACAATATACTGACAATAATTAGTTGGTTTGTGTCCAACCCATGTTTACGTTACTCATCTACCAAAAGCAGGTCGATCCGCTGGTACTATAACCTACCGTACTCCTCCAACAGCCGCTTCTGCTCGCGGGAGAGCTTTTTGGGTATTTTTACAAAAACGGACACAAACACGTCGCCAACACCGGCGCCGCGCAACTTTGGCATGCCCTTGGCCTTCAGCCTAAATTGAGTGCCGGGTTGCGTACCGGCCGGTATCTTTAACTTGGCGGTCCCCACGCCGGTATGGCTTGTTGCGTCCACAACCGGGACCTCAACCACCGCGCCCAGAGCTGCTTGGGCAAAGTCAAGTTCAATCGCCGTGGCCAAGTCATCGTCGGCGCGCTGAAAGTGCGCGGGGGTGGTAACTCGGGCTGTTATGTACAAATCGCCCGGGGACATTCCGTTTGGGCCGGGCAGCCCGCGCCCTTCAAATCGCAACTCCGTGCCGTTTCGCACACCCGCAGGGATTTTAATAGTCACCTTGCCGCTTTCAACGCTCACCACTTTTTCAGCGCCGCGCACGGCGTCGGCAAAATCCACGTTGAGCTCGTAATAAAGGTTTTTGCCCTTCCTTGGGCCGCGGGAGCCGCCAAAACCCCTAAAGCCAAACGCCTGCTCAAAAATGTCAAACGGGTCAAAGCCCTCAAAATCGCCGCCGGCACCGCTGGTGTACGAGTATGTAAATGGCCCATATTGGCTCCCAAAGCCTCCAAAGCCCCGTGAGTCGCCCGAACCAAATCCGGCTCCGGCATGGCCAAACTGGTCGTAGGACTTTCTTTTTTGCGCGTCGCCCAAAACCTGGTACGCCTCGTTTATTTCCTTAAAGCGCCTTTCGGCTTCGGCCTTGTCGGCCGGCGCCGCCATGTCCGGATGATGTTTGCGCGCCAAATTTCGGTACGCGTTTTTTACCTCGTCCTGGCTTGCACTTTTGGAAATGCCCAAGATTTCGTAATAGTCGCGTTTGTTTTGCATGCGAGTATTTTAGCACCTTGACCCATAGTTACTTATCTTCCACTACCTCGCCTTCAACCGGCCCGTCGGACCCGCCCTTATCGTCTTTCTTGTCATCGCCGCTATCGGGTTGTTGTCCCCCGCCCTGGCCGTACATTGCTTGCCCAATCTTTTGCAGTGCCAGGGACAAATCCTGCGTTTTGCTCCTCAAGTCGTCACCCGAGGCCGTTGCCAGTACGTCACGCAAAACCTTCACTTTGCCTTCAATTTCGCTCTTAACGTCGGCCGGAACTTTATCGCCCGCATCCCGCAAAGACTTCTCGGCGGTGTAGCACATGTTGTCTGCGGCGTTTCTGGCCTCAATTTCTTCTTTTTTGCGTTTATCATCGGCGGCGTGGTTTTGCGCGTCCCCAACCATTTTTTCAATTTCGTCCTTGCTCAAGCCGGTTCCGCCCTGAATCGTGATTTTTTGTTCTTTGCCGCTGGCTTTGTCTTTGGCCGAAACGTTTAAAATTCCGTTCGCGTCCAAGTCAAAAGTAACTTCGACTTGAGGAACGCCCCGCGGCGCCGGAGGCATCCCGTCCAATATAAACCTTCCAAGCGATTTGTTGTCTGCCGCCAGCTCTCTTTCGCCTTGCAAGACGTTTATCTCAACGCTCGTTTGGCTGTCGGCCGCCGTGCTAAATATCTGCGACGCGGATGTTGGTATTGTGGTGTTTCTCTTTATCAAAGGCGTGCTCACGCCGCCAAGGGTTTCAATACCCAAAGTCAACGGCGTAACGTCCAAAAGCAATACGTCTTTTACGTCGCCGCCCAAGACCCCGCCCTGAATCCCCGCGCCAATGGCCACAACTTCATCGGGGTTTATGCCTTTGTGCGGGTCTTTGCCAAAAAAAGCCTTCACAATCTCGTTGACCTTGGGCATTCTGGTCATGCCCCCCACCATCACCACCTCAACAATGTCGGTTTTTGCAAGTCCGGCATCTTTCAAAGCATTTTCCATGGGTTTTATGGTTTTTTGAATTAAATCGTCTACCAGCTGCTCCAACTTTGCGCGCGTCAGCTTGAAATTAAGATGTTTTGGCCCGGACGCGTCGGCTGTTATAAACGGAATGCTTATTTCGGTTTCCATTGTACTGGAGAGTTCCTGCTTTGCGCGCTCGGCCGCGTCTTTTAGCCTTTGCAGCGCCTGTCTGTCTTTTGATAGGTCAACGCCCTGTTCTTTCTTAAATTCGTCAATTAGCCACTCAATTATTCTTTGGTCAAAGTCGTCGCCGCCCAGGTGCGTGTCGCCGTTTGTGGACTTAACCTCAAAAACGCCATCGCCTATTTCCAGAATTGAAACGTCAAAGGTTCCGCCGCCAAGGTCATAAACGGCAATTTTTTCGCTTTTCTTTTTGTCCAAGCCGTAAGCCAGCGCGGCCGCCGTTGGTTCGTTTATGATGCGTTTCACGTCCAAACCGGCAATTTGCCCCGCTTCCTTGGTTGCGGTTCTTTGCGCGTCGTTAAAGTACGCGGGAACGGTGATGACAGCTTCGGTGATTGCTTGGCCCAAAAACTTTTCGGCGTCGGTTTTTAGTTTTGCCAGTATTTTTGCCGAAATTTCCTGCGGAGTATAAACTTTCCCTTCAATCTTCACACAGGCCATGCCGTTTTTACCCTCAACAATTTCGTATGGCATGGTCTTTTGAAGTTGACTTACTTCCGCGTCGCCAAAGTGTCTCCCCATGAGTCTTTTTATGCTAAATACCGTATTTCTTGGATTGACTACTTGCTGCCTTTTGGCCGGAACTCCAACTAACTCCGCCACACCAACGGCAACAACCGACGGTGTTGTATTTCCCCCTTCAAGGTTTGGAATGACTTTGTAGCTACCGCCTTCCATAACGGCCATTGCGCTGTTTGTTGTTCCCAAATCTATCCCGATTATTTTTGGCATAATTTATCCTTTCTTAACCAAAACCCTTGCGGGTCTGATAACTTTATCCCTTAGTTTATAACCCTTGCGAACTACCTCAACTACCCGCACATCATCACCGTCCCCGTCTTTGTCAACCGCCTCCATTGTTTCGTGGGCAAACGTGTCACCCACGTTAACACCCAAACCGGTAAGGCCTTCGTCCAAGAGTATTTGCTCAAATTCCTTTACCGTAAGTTTTAAGCCAACGTCATCAATGTGAGTCTTTAGCATCTCCAAATTGTCCAAAACCGAAAGCAGCCTTGCAATGAGCACAAAGTTTGCAAAGTCCACCACCGCGGTCTTTTCCTCTTCTACGCGCCTTTGCAGATTTTTGTAGTCGGCCAGCGCGCGCTTCCAGTTGTTCTCAAGTTCGTCAAGTTTGGCTTCGCAGTCTTTGTGGATGTTAACATCATCCGCGGTGTTTACCATGTTTCGCCAAGCTCTTCAATCAAATTTTTTGTGTAGCGCACCGCCGGCACAACCGACGAATATCGCATACGCGCCGGCCCAAAGACCGCAACGTATCCCATTTTATTTCCGGCTGTATACGGCGCAAAAACAAAAGCGCACTGGGAAAGCTTTTCCACACCCAAATCGCTACCCAAAGCCGAGCGCACGTCTTTACCGCCGTAGGAATTCTTCTTGAAAATTTCGTCCAGGGCCTCGTATCTGTCCAAAAGGCCAAGCGCGGCCTTCGCAACCTCTATGTCCCAAAACTCGGGATTGTCCAAAAGATTCACCGTGCCGGCGCTAACAACGTGACCGTCGCTTGTGGTTATTATGGAAAGTTCGTGCGTAATGTCGGCCAGGGAAACCGTAGCCTGACGTAAAAGCTTTTCAAATTCGTAGCGCCTTGGCCACAATCTTTGTTTAATGGCCACTTCCTGCAATACCGGCATTTCATCCTCTTCCATGAGTTCGTCGAGGAAAAGCCTAAAAGCCTGCGCCGTTGGCACGCGACCGGAAGACGTGTGCAACATGCCCAAAAAGCCCATATCCAACAGACGCGCCATTTCGTTGCGCACGGTAGCCGCCGATGCTTTGAGGCCGTACTTTTTTGTTATGGTCAGCGAGCCAACCGGCTCGGATGACTCTATATATTCGGTGATGATGGCATCCAAAAGTTCCGTTTGCCTTTGCGTGAGCTCGTGCATATCTGCTATCACTTATACAACATGAGTGCTAAGGGCGTCAAGGGGATGGGGCGGGAGCGGAGGCGACGGTGTGCCTTCTTCAGGAACGCCCCGCCTTCGGCGGGGCTCACGGGCCGCTTCGCTAAGTGGAAATCCGTGACTCCTTCATAAGGCACACCGTCGCCTCCGCTCCCGCCTCAAACGCTCAACATCTGCCTAAAAGCCTCTTGCGGTATTTCCACACTCCCAACCTTCTTCAAGCGCTGTTTTCCTTTTTTCTGCGCTTCAAGCAATTTGTCCTTTCTTTCCCTGTGCCCGCCGGACATCTTGGCCAAAACGTTTTTTCGCAAAGCAGGTATATCTTCCCTCGCAATCACTTTTCCGCCCACAACGGCCTGCAAAGAAATTTGAAACTGCTGGCGTGGTATAACGTCTTTGAGCTTTTGCAGGAGAGTTCGCCCAAAATAGTCGGCCTTTGACCTCTGAACAATGCAAGACAGCGGATCAACCGACTCGCCGTGCACCAGCACATCAAGCTTTATGGCATCTGTTGGCCTAAAATCCAACAGTTCATAATCCAAACTGGCAAAACCGGAAGAAAGCGATTTTAACTCGTCAAAAAAATTGTGGATCAATTCCGACAACGGGAGTTCGTAAGCAAAAATCACGCGATCCGGCGACGGATACTCCATTTTTTGCTGCACACCCCGCCTCTGCTCGCACAGTTGAATCACCGCGCCCACGTACTTGGCGGGCGAAACAATGCTAACAAGCACCCACGGCTCGGAAATGGAAGAAATCCGCGTTCTCTCCGGCATGCTAGCCGGTGACCTTACGCTAAGCGTGCTCCCATCCGTGAGCAAAACCCTGTATTCCACCGACGGTACCGTTGAAACCAGCTCAAGGTTGTACTCGCGCTCCAACCGTTGGCAAACTATGTCGGCGTGGAGAAGCCCCAAAAACCCGCACCTAAAGCCAAAACCCAGCGCGGTGTTTGATTCCGGCTCAAAAGCCAGCGACGCGTCCGACAGCGCCAACTTACCCAACGCGTCCCGCAGCTGCCCAAACAGGTTGTTGTCAATTGGGTAAATAGACAGGAACACAAAGGGTTTTACATCTTTATACCCGGGCAGCGCTTTGGCGGTTCCCGCGGCCAAAACAAGCGTGTCGCCAACTTTTACCGCGTGAATGTCTTTTAGGCCGGTCATTACGTAGCCCACTTCGCCGCCACCCAGAGACTCAACGGGTTGTCTCTGCGGCTTAAATATTCCAAGCTCCTCCGGCGTCAACAGCGCGCCGGTGGCCATCATACGTAGTTTATCCTTACTAAGCGTGCCGTCCGCCACCTTCACCAAAGCCGCCACGCCGCGGTAATCATCGTAAAAAGTGTCAAACACCAGCGCGCGCAGCGCAGTACTCTGCGGGCTTGTCACGCCCGGCGATGGTATTTTGCGGACAACCTGCGCCAAAAGTTCCCGCACACCCTCACCGGTTTTCGCCGAAATCGCCAGTATGTCGGCTCTGGCAAAACCAAACGTTGTTACCAAATCATCAACGGTACCGGCCACGTTGGCGTTTGCAAGATCGATTTTATTTATCACCGGTATTATCACCAAACCGGCCTCCAAAGCTTTGTGCACGTTGGAAATTGTTTGGGCCTGAATGCCTTGGGTTGCGTCAACAACCAGCACGGCGCCCTCACACGCCGCCAGCGACCTTGACACCTCATACGAGAAATCCACGTGCCCGGGTGTGTCTATTAGGTTTAGCTCGTAAGCGGCTCCGGCAACGGAATACTCCATTCTAACGGCTTTGAGCTTAATTGTTATCCCGCGCTCGCGTTCAAGCTCCATAGAGTCCAACGTCTGCTGTTTGAGCAACCTTTTGTCAATGGTATTTGTGTACTCCAAAAGCCTGTCGGCGAGTGTGGACTTTCCGTGGTCTATATGGGCTATTATGCAGAAATTTCGAATCTTGCTTGTGTCTATGGCACCGGTCATGTTAGTTGTTGAGTTCCGGAGAGGCTGCTTGCGCGGGCATTGTTATATTGAGTTTACGCACCAATTTGTACAACAATTCTATTTCTTTCACCCTTAACATTTTTGTAAAGAGTAAATATGAAACCAAACCGAATACGCTCACAACAAATACCAACACCAAAAGATAAATTGTTCTTGTAGTGTCAAGAACGTACGCGTCAAGCAGTTTCATTGGTATGTATAGCGACAAACCCATGAGTAAGGTGGCAACGCCAATTTTTAAAAACGGCCTGAATAAATTGTCAAAGGTGAATCCGTCTATTCTTCTGTAGAGGAAGAAAAGCAGCAAACACATATCCAAAATTGTTCCCAGTGAAAACGCCAGCGCAATTGACCAAACGCCCAAGCCGAGTACTTTTATAAAAACGATTGCGATTACAATTTCAAACAGTAACCCGGTAACGCTTGCCACCACCGGAATAACCGTATTTCGCAGCGCGTAAAAAGCCCTGCTCAAAAGCAAAATTGCGGCTTGCGCAAAAATTGAGATGCTAAAAAACGCCAACGTATACGATGTCTGCAGCGTTGCATCCCAGGGAAAATTGGTTGCACCGTACACAAGGCGTACGGCCGGCAGTTTAAGAACCAAAAGCAAAATACTCGCGGGTAATACAAAAAACATCATTTGATGGAAAGAAGTCAAAAACGTTTTTCTGAATTGTTCCTTGTCATTAGTCCCCGATTCGCCCGAAAGTGTAGGCAGCGCGGCCAGCGCTATTGACGCCCCAAACAAATAAACGGGAAAAGTTTGGAGCTGATCGGCAAATTTGTAAACGACCACCGAGGAAGTAGATACCAAAATAGCAAGCGATGTGTTGACAATCGCAAACACCTGAGCCACGGCAGTGCTCAAAATCCTGGGCGGCACAAGCATTAATATTTCGCGCAGACCTTTATCCGCAAAATCCGGCGCAAAGGTAAAATTTGGCTTTACTTTAATCATCACCGGAATTTGAATCAGCAAGTGCATGAAGGCCCCAATGATACCGCCAACGGCAACGGCGTAAATCCCAAGCGCGGGAACAAAAAGCACTATCCCAACTATCATTCCCACGTTGTAGAAGACAGGCGCCAACGCGGGTATCAGAAAGTATTTGAACGATTGAAGTATGCTCGTGAAAAAGCTGCTAAGAATTAGGATCAATTGGGCAAAAAGCATGATGCGCATAAGGTTTGAGCCAAGCTGCACTTGATCTCCCGTAAAACGACCCACTGATATTGCCGTAATAATTTGGGGCGAAAAAATAAACCCAAGAAACCCCGCAACCAGAAAAATACCCAGGCTGGCCATTATTATTGATGATGCCGTGCGCCATGCAGACAACGCGTTTTCTTTTAGCATGTGAGCAAAAACCGGAATAAACACCGTTGACAGCGTACCCACAACCAAAAGCGAATATATAAAGCCCGGTATTCTATCCGCCGTATAAAATATACCCAACTGATCGGACGCGCCAAAGTAGTGCGCCAAAAGCCGGGAGCGCACCAACCCCAAAACTGCTCCCAACGCATATGTAACTGCCAAAACCGAAGCCGCGGAGATAATTGTATTTTGGGTTTGAAATAATAGTTTGCTGCCGTTTTCCAGCGCCGACTTGACCATGACAAAGCATATGTTATCATACGGCAGGCCATGGCAAACACAAAGTCAGCGGCAAAAGCCGCAAAACAATCACAAAAAAAGCGCAAGCACAACTTGATGTGGAAGAAAAGAATCAAGGACGGGCTCAAGCTGATAAAAAAAGCGTTAGAGTCAAAAGCAACTGCTGATATACTTAAAGCACAGCTATCCGGCCTTCAGAAAGTAGTTGATAAGGCCGCAAAGAGCAGGGTAATACACGCAAACAAAGCAAATAGAATAAAAACCAAGATAGCCAAAAAAATTGCTGCCTATGCCTCAAATACAGGAAAACAACCAAAGCGAAAATCGGTTTCGGTTAAGTCCTAATTTACTGCGCGAGTCGTTAGGGCAGGAAACGCCGGTAAAGTCGGGAGTAATTAAAATCGCCAAGATTGCTATAGTGGCAGTTCAAGCGGCAACGCTTCTGGTAGTCTTACTCAACGCAAAAACAGATTTTGACATTAAATCGCTGAAAATAAAGGTTGAGGATGCCGGACACAAAATAAGCGCCAACACACAGACACAAGCCGAGATAGCCGAGATAGCCGGCAGGCTTGATTATTACAAAAAACTACAAAACAACCGCATACCCATATACAATTTTGTCGAGTTTGCAACAAGCAACATCCCAAAAACAATTATCCCGGTAGTTATTGGCTTTGAGGATAAAACCGTGAGCATGGTAGTTGAGGCAACAAATCCAATAGATTTTGCTCTGCTAACAAACGCATACTTGGAAAGCGGTAAAATAAGTGCGATCACAATAAAATCCGCGTATCTCCAAGCGTCCAAAAATAACTTTGTGATTGATTTTGACGCGGGGTTTAAATGAGTATAGGTTCTAAGACCAGTTTTCAATACAAAAGCATTTTGGAACTCAAACCCAAAAGGTTGGCGGTGTTTATATGCGGGCTGGCTCTTGCGCATTTGGTTGGATTTGGGCTCTTTGGGGTGGTGCCCGGTATTAGGGCGCTTGATTCAAAGTTGGAGTACGTGCGCCTGCTGAAAGTAAAAGAGGCGGCGCTGGCAAATGTGATTAGCAATACAGAGGAAAACGCTTACCAACTGCAGGCGGCGTTGCCCTACTGGGATTACTTTCAAATCGTCATGCCCGTGCGCGCCCAAACGGAGGAATATCTTGTGGACTTTGTCACTGCCGCAAGCGAACACGGGTTTGTTGTAAACAGCTTCAGGATTTTTGGGGAAACGGAAACAGAAGTCTCCATAAACACCGAGCTGATTGGGGCTGTGGATAACATAAGCAATTTGATAAACGGCGTGGAGGGCTTGAAGCGAGTTACACAAATCAAAAAGATGGTTGCGTTTAACGACAAAGCATCGCCAACCGTGCAGCTGGTAATTTCAATCTATAAGAAACCGGGAAACCTATGAGAGATATACTGCTTATAATGCTTGCGTCAATAATCACAGCTGCGCTGCTTATTGGTGTGGGTATTAAAGAGATTGACAAAACACTTGAAATTTCCGTACCGATTAGTGATACAATAGATGTAAAGTTTCTAAAGGAGATTTCGATTCCTGCTCATGAATAACGGACTCAAAACATTTGTTGTGACCCTGGGCCTCTCTCTTGCCGTCTTCGGTACTGTTTACTATTTCATCACCGAGTCGTCAAAAAGTGTTGATATTGAAAGCGACAACGATATTTCACAGGCGGAAACAATTGCTTACAAAGTAGAACAGGCCGCGGCTTTTGAAAAGCTGGCCACACAAAAAGCTGATGTTGAAAGCAAGGCCGTACTGGCTGCCGCCACAACAACCGAGTCAACTGAAAGTAGCGTGCCGGTTCCGGTAACGGGCTCCAATACTACCATGGCTCTACTAACGGGATTGGCGTTGTTGGGCTCAAGCGCGTATTACTTACTGCTTGGCCCGCACAAACTAGCACTGTCGGAGTTTGAGAGAAAAACCATAAGAGATCTAAACTAACATACGCTATTTATCTTTCTTCAACACAGCGTCAACCAATAGCCTGTTTATTCTTGTGCCGGGCGGCACGCACGTCATTAATACAATAGTTGATTCGTTGAGATACCTTGGTTTAATCTCTGCGAGCGGGTTTACTTCGTTTGGTTTTAGCACTCTTAACGCTTCAACTGCGTATGTGTATTTACTGTTATTGTAGGTAATTGTAAATTCATCTCCTGGAGCCAGCGTGTCGAGCGTAGAAAAAATTGTTTTGTAGTTTTTCGGATTATAGAACCAGGGCAGCACCGAATGCCCGTATATAAAACCGGTCCCTATACTTCCCGGCAGAGCCGAGCCGGGATAGTGGCCAAGCGCGTCAACGGGGTCCAGATTTTCGGGAAAAGTTTCAACAGCCGCGTCGTATATGCCCAGCTTCGGAATTGTCAATGTATAATATCGGGGCACATTTGCATCCTGCGATGTTGACGCGCCCAATATGCGCTCGTCGCGCAGTTCATCAAACTTAAAGTCGCCAAAGCCCGTTGCCAGACCAAGCATGGTTGAACTCACAGGCCTTGATATCTGCTCACTCGTTTTAAAGACCACCAACGGAATGAGTATTTGGGTTGCAAAAACCAAAACGCCAAGCACGGGCAGCAGTGTTGGAACTACCCTTGAGGTTACAAAAAAAGACTTACTCACAGATGTATAAATTGGATCAAAAGACCCGTCTTTTACGTAGCGCTTGGGTTCAAAATATTTTTTTCCAAGGTCAAACATTATCTAAAATTGCCTCTACAGCCAACACGAGTACTAAATCGGCGGGTATAAATCCGGTCTTGACGCGCAAGTCAAACGCATAAAACTGCCCAAACAACTTTTCTATTTTTTCTTCGGGGAACTTTTGGGATTGGCTTTTTGCTTTGCTTTTTACAAAAGGCGATGCTTTTTCGTATTCCGGCGATGAGAATTTTGCGTAGGCCACATTTCTCAAACCGTACTCGAGCATTGATAGAATATAAATTGGATCCTCGGCTGAAACAATTAAGTTTCGCAACTCTTTATAGCTTTGAGCTCTATTACCGCTAAAGGCAGCATCGACAAATTTAAAAACGGCTGTCGCTGCAACTTGCTTGTTCTCAACTATACGGGCTTTTAGCATCGCCGCATTTTTGATGAACGGATTAGCAGCCGACAATTCTTTGTCCGAATAAATTATCATCAGGGTATCTGCCGGCGCACCGGATAACACCTTTACATAGTCGTCCGCGTTTGTCCTGCCCATTTTTGAAACGTCAAGTACAACCGCGGGTTTGGCGCCGAACATATCGTTGGATCGGCATACAGAATACAAAGCGTCTGCGGAGGTATCGGTTATGTCCACTTCCTGCCGGGCGTCTTTTTGCAAACCGATTATGTAATTGCGTGAGGCGGTAACATTCTCACCGTGGACAATATAAATCATACGCAAGATTCACTCACCAAATATGAATTTTTGTACATAGGCGTGTATTTGCGAAAAGTCGCCGGCTCTGGGAATTAAAACGTACGCGTCGCCATACAAGGATCTGTCAACGGGGGCGTAGAGCAATCCGCCTTCACTTGCGGCACTCCTGTCATCCAGAACAAACGTTCTAAAGCTATTGAAGTTTAGCTTTTGAGAAAGCAAATAAAAACTCTGCGCGGTTTCAAAATCAATGTTTGTGTCAACATTTTTTGAGTAAATATCATATAGCTCCTTGAGCTTTGGAATATTCATTAAAGTTTGCAACGACAGCACTTTGTCTTTTATCGCCAAAATCATTTTCTGCTGGCGTTTAGACCTTGCAAAATCCGTCCCTTCGCCGTTTGTGCCTTTGCGAGACCTAACATATTTAAGCGCCGTCTCGCCATCCATTACCGTAGGGCCCTTATCAAAGTGTATTGTCTGGTACCGGTCGGTCTCCGGCGCTGTTTCCTTGCCCTCAACTGGAAAGGCAAAGTCGTCAAACGATTCGTCCACGTTAATCCCGACACCGCCTAAAATGTTAACCACGTCTCTAAACACACCAAAATCAACAACGACATAATAGTGAATTGGGGTATCCAAAACATTCTGTACAACTTGCGACATCTCATTGCTGCCACCATAGGCATACACCGAATTTATTTTGGCGTGATAACCAAGAGGACTTTCAACCCACAAGTCTCTCGGCAAAGATATCAGCACAACATTACTTTCGACGTTTCCTATGGAAGCTACCAAAATTGTGTCGGTTAGCGAGTTCCCAAGCTCTCCAACTGCGCGCTTGTCGGAACCCAGTATTAATACGTTTGTCCTGCCGTCGGTTTCCTTCAGGTTGGCGCCAGCAACGCTGGCAACTATTGAAACGGGATCAAAAAGTGAAGACGTACCCGCTATAAAGATTGCTGTGACAATAAACAGAAATAATGTAAGAAAAATCCAAAAAGTCTTGTTCTTATGTAGCGAGCCGCGCTTGCCGTTTGGAATTCCTGCGCCCAAAGTTTGCGCTTCTTTATTTTGTAAAAGATTTACATATTTCATAAAAATGTTGGGGGTCAAGAGAAGCGTTGCCTACAAACACCCCATCCAGTCCCGGTATATTCGCCAGATCATCAGCGTTTTGTCTGTTAACGGAACCCCCGTATAAAACCGGAAGCAAGCCGCCCGTTACAGAATCGACTTTGGCAACATCAACTTTTATTTCAGCGATATCCTTTGGCGCATAGCGTCCGTCAGCACTTATGTTCTGCGGATCTTCCCACACTAAGAGCGCACCATCGCAGAAAAGCTGCGATGCGTGCGCAATGTCTGAAAAACAAACCATGGGTGTAATGCCCGCCTCCAAACACTTGTCACGCTTTCGCAAAATCAAGTCCAACCCATTCCCAACCTCGCTATGGCCAACAATAGCATATTTGCAATAATCCAAAAGCTGCACGGTGCCGACAGAAGCGGTATGTGCCCCGTTATCAAAGGGCGAAACATCTTGTGCTGCCGCGCAAACATAACTATACGCAGAAACAACGGATATATATGGATACGATGGCGCAACAATCACACACGTTTTGGCTGCATCAAGCGGCGACTCGCGATTGAGCCCGCCGAAAATTTCCAACCAGTTTGCCGTGTCCAATGCGGTCTTATTTTGTTTCCAATTCGCAACAACGTATTTCATGATGAGAGCTCTTTAAACGTAGTATCAATCAGCGTGGGAAGCTTTTCAATATCTTCGTGTGTGTAATCATATCCCAAAACATTTAAGCATGAGAACACGGTTCCCACATCGCCGTATATTCTTTTTGCATAATCGCACGCGACCAAACTGTGAACCAACAAGTCGCCGGCGCGCTCGCCAATTTGAGATCTATCACACCCCATGGGGCATCCGGAGCAGGATGGACTGTAGTTTTTTTCCACAGATAAGTCGCTTATTCTGGACAATAGTGTTTTGTACAACTCATTGTATTTGTCGGGCGTTTTTATAGAAAACGTTTTTGTTCCGGTAACAACCACACCAACAAGTGCCTTGCTTGTCATCTTGGCTTCCAGTATGTCTTGGGGCAGTTTGAAGTAATCGTCCAAGAATAGTTCGTTGTTTGAATTAAAGGCCAGAACACTTCTTTTTCCGGGCAATCCTAAAGTGCCCGCGTTAATTTCATTGGACTCAAAAGTAACCGCATCATCCATAATGTTTAAAACGCAAGAATTTTTGGATTTGCCAAGAAGCACAATTGCGTCCACGCCGGAAAACTTGATTCTAAACGATAACGTACCGCCAACATAGATATCCTCCACGCCATCATCGTCTTGCAAAACAACCGACGTTTTTGATACAAACGGGAAATAGCCGTTTAACGGCCCCACCGACAATATAACCGGGTCATCATCTTTATAAAGTTGCAAGAGCTTTGCACCCAAGCCGACACCGCCCAAAAACGGATCCAAGTCCGAAAAAGATTTTACCTCGCTTTGCTGCTTTGATAAATTTATGCACAAAACATTTTTACCGCTAGAGATCATTTGCTTGTTCCTCCAACGAGAAAACCAACGTGGGACACGACAGCTTTATTTTCTCAATACCCATAGAGTCAACCTTTGGATCAATGCTTATTGTGTAGCCGGACTTTTCCCTCAGTATTCTTATAAGGGATCCGTCCAGCCCCACTTTTTTCAACTGGCGCTGTACTTCCATAACGCACAACTCGCAACCAACGCACCTTTCCGGAAAGGCAACTCTCAACGTTTTTTTACCCATGGTATTCTAATGCCTCCAAGCCGGGTAATCTGCCCCTTGCCAGAAATTCCAACATTGCGCTGCCGCCGGTAGATACAAAACCAAATTTTTCCAGAGCGTTCGCCTTTTTCAATGCGGATATAGTATCGCCGCCACCGGCAATTGTGTAGGCTTGTGCGGCAATAACGGCAGTGGCAATCGCCAAAGTCCCTCCAAAAAAAGCGGCTTCCTCAAATACTCCCATTGGGCCGGACCAAATTATAGTTTTGGACGCCAAAATAATGTCTTTGTACTTGGCGATAGTATTGGGACCAATATCTTTAAAATCGACGGCGTAGTCGGTGGGCGTGTAAAGGTTTTTTGCATCGCCACCTTTCCATTCGAGCCCAAGTTTGCCTCCCAATAATACATTGTCTGCAAACTCCACAAACTTGGATATAACGGGAAGTTTGGTATCAATCTTTGCGCCGCCCAATATTACGGTTAACGGCCTGGCGGGCTCTCTCATGACTTTACCGAGCGTTGCTACTTCTTCCATAAGGCGTACGCCGGCGTACGCGGGCAAAAGTTTGGGCAGACCAACAATAGACGCGTGTCGCTCGTGGTTTGTGCCAAAACATTCGTTCACATACAAATTAGCCTTTGAGGCAAGTTCCCGAGCAAAAGACACATCGTTTGTTTCTTCACGCAGATCAAAGCGCAGGTTTTCCATGAGCTCAAAAGAAAAATTCCCAAGCTTCTCGTCAAAATAGTTCTTCAACTGCTTGGTGCTCAAATCGCTTGTAAAACTGCCGTGTGGGCGCCCTATGTGTCCGGCCAAAATGATTTCTGCCGATTTTGATTTGAGAAAATTTAGCGTGGGTAATAGACGATCCAACCTAAAAGTATCAACAATGTTACCGCCTGCAAGCGGAACATCCAAGTCGCCGCGTACAAAAATACGCAGTCCTGCGCTAATGTTGGCATCTGTCACTGAAAGCATAGCGCTAACATTTTAGCACGCAGAGTATTCTTAAACGTTATGCATATAATATTTGTTTTTCGCTTACGCTCGAATTAGGTTTAATTCTCGCTTACGCTCGAATTATGAATATTTCGGACTCTATCTCAACGGTTGTTGCAGAAACTCCAAGCACTTTTAATTTAGACACAATCTCTTTTACCAACAAATACGGCAGTTCTGCGTTGGGCTTGCTCCCGCCCGATACAAACATACCCTTGGCAATCTTGCCGTTAATAAGGTATCCATTGGGAATAGAGAGAACAAACATCCCGGCCGGTTTTAACACGCGCACAATCTCGGCAACCGCTAAGTCTAAATCCACCCCCGTCGACTGGGCTGCTCTCAACGACACAAAAACGTCAAAAGTTGCATCTTCAAAAGGAAGTTTGTTTACAGAACCCAAAATCACCTTGACTTGAGGATAAACTTCTTTTATTCCCAGCAAAGCTACCTTGCTTATGTCAACGGCTGTCACTTTCCTGAGGCGCGTCAACCCAAGCAAAGCCAGCTCATTGGCGCTTGTACCGCAAAACAAAACGTTTTGACCACCGGTTACTGCACACGCCAGTACGGCGTTAACCACAAGCGAAAACTCATTTGTACACTTCTTGCGCAAATCGTGGCGGTAGTCAAAATAGCCGTATTTAATGTCCATTATCTTGGACAAAGCTTCGTGAGGATCGGGCACGGTCCTTAGGAGCAAATCGCGCATTGTGCTTGCATTTTGTCTATACCAGCGCATACATTGATTATAGCGACATATCCAGTTCGCTTTGCACCATTTCCCTAATAAGTTCCGAAACCGTTTTGCCGGTTTTTTTCGATTTTCCTTTTAAGTAGTTCATTTGGGAAGGCGTGAGATACCCGTTGAACCGCACCGAAAAATGTTTCTTTTTCACTTCAAGAATAAAGTCGTGTACCTTTTGTTCCAAATCTTTTGCGTCGGAATATTTATACGCATGAAAATCCCGGTTCTTTATATAATTTGAATAGTCTTTGTTCATGGAAAGGCACAGCACCGGTTTGTTGTACACAAGCGACAAGGCCGATTCAAACCCCAGCCGAAAATTGTCCACGCTGGATTCTATTATCACCGCGTTTGCAATACCAATGCCTTTTCTTATGTACAAATAGTGCTTTTCGTTTTCGGGCAAATCCTTTATTGCAGCGGCACCCAACAAATTGGCGTAGTTTTGAACCTCAAGGCTCACTACGTCGCAACCCGCGTCTTTTAGCACTTTCACCACAACGTCGTACATACCTTGGTAGTCTTTCTTACCGGAGTAAGACGCGGTGAAAAATACTTTCATGTCAGCCTTCATGTTAATCCCTCGGGCAAATTTTAGTTAGCAAAGACCTAAGTTATTACTTAAAACACTCTTTGTCAAATAATCATCAACGCCATGTCGACAAGCCGGCTGCTATAGCCCCATTCGTTGTCGTACCAGGCCATGACTTTGACCAAATCGCCGTCAACCACTTTTGTCATGGCCAAATCAACAATTGCCGAGTAAGGGCTTTTGATGATGTCCGAAGATACTATTGGCTCGGTTGCAACGGCCAAAACATTTTCGTAGAAAAAATTGTCCTTGGCTTCAACGAATGCTTTGTTCACTTCGTCAACCGTGGTCTTCTTTTCAACCAGCATAGTAATGTCGCAAATTGACCCAACGGCAACCGGAACTCTAAGCGAAACTCCGTCAAACTTGCCTTTCAAGTCGGGAATTGCTTCGGCCGCTGCAATGGCGGCGCCGGTGGTGGTGGGAACAATGTTGTAACCGGCTGCACGCGCACGTCTAAAATCGCCTGACGAAACGGGGCCGTCAACAAGGTTTTGCGACGATGTTATTGCGTGTACGGTTGTCATGACGGATTTAATTATTCCAAACTTTTTGTGCACAACCGAAATCACCGGAGCTATACAATTTGTGGTGCAGGAGGCGTTGGAGATAACATTTTGCCCAATATATTGGTCATGGTTTGCGCCTTTGAGAAAAGTCTGGACGCCGCCGCTACCTTTAGTGGGCGCGGAAACGATAACCTTCTTTGCGCCAGCTTGAATGTGCGCCTTTGCGGCTCCGTCTTTTGTAAATCGCCCAGTACACTCCAAAACAACGTCAACGCCAAGGGCCGCCCACGGAAGATTGGCCGGGTCTTTTTCGCCCAAAACCTTTACGGACCTTCCGGCCACAACAAGCGTTTTATCTCCCACAGTGACATCTTTTTCGTACAAGCCGTAAACGGTATCGTGCTTCAAAAGATAAGCTAAGCCGTCAACCTCCGTCAAGTCATTTATCGCAACAATTTCCAGCTGGGGATTATCAAAAGCGATTTTAAAAGCTGCGCGGCCTATTCTGCCGAAACCGTTTATGGCAAGTTTAACGGGCATGTGTTTATTGTACTATCTCAAACGAACGACTCAAGCCAGGATGTCAGCGTTTCCTTTGGCATAGACCCAAGTCTTCTGGCAACTTCAACGCCGTCTTTTTCAATTACAAAGGTTGGAATGCTTTGCACTCCATACTTGGCAGCCAGCGCACCGTCCGCTTCAACATCAACCGTTTTGAAACTCACTTTACCGGCGTACTGCTTTTCCACCTCTTTGAAGATGGGCTTCATTATTTGGCACGGACCGCACCAGTCGGCGTAAAAATCAATAAAAGTAAGCATAAAGACATCCTTTGGAAAAATTGGGCTACGCGAACTAAAATATATGATAACATATCATGTGTTTTAGATATGCAAAAAGGCCGGGTTTTAATAAGTTTAATACTTGCGGTGATAGTTGTTGCACTGTTATTAGCCGTGAGTTTCACCGACAAAAACGCCAAGGGCGGATATGAGGTTGCTTCAGAAATTGACGGTAAACAATGGTATGCGCAAACCATTGTCAACAGCTACGACAATGAGCCGGATTGGCGCCCCGGCGATGCGCTAAACACAAGTACACAACCAGAAATTGCGGGCACTTCCGGCATCATTGTTGATTTAAACAGCGGGAAAGTTCTCTTTGAAAAAAAGTCAACAGAGAAACGCAAAGTCGCCAGCCTCACAAAAATCATGACCGCGGTTGTTGCGCTGGAACACAAGAAAATCGACGAGAAAATTTATGTGACGGAAGAGGCCGCAAACATTGGCGAGAATGAAATGGGTATTGACGCCGGCGAAGTGTACACGCTGGAAGAGTTGTTGTACGGGCTGGTCTTGCCTTCGGGCAACGACGCGGCTTTTGCCATTGCACAAGGGGTTGGCGGCAACATAGGCACATTTGTAGATTGGATGAACATTAAGGCCAACGAGATTGGGCTAAAAGATACGCACTTTGTAGACCCCAGCGGTCTGGACGACACCACCTACAGCACCGCCGTTGACCTGGTTAAGCTAACGCGCTACGCGCTCAAAAGCCCGGAGTTTAGAAAGATAGTGGGAACGCTTGAGATAGAACTTGTAGGCGACGAGCACAAATACATATATATGTACAACCAAACAAATTTACTGGCGACATATCCCGGCGTAAAGGGAGTAAAAACAGGCTACACCGAAGAAGCCGGACTTACTTTAGTCACGTACGCGCAAAACAACGGGATCGAACTTGTGGGGGTTGTGCTTGGCAGCGGTGATAGAAAAGGCGATATGATTTTAATGCTGGACCACGGTTTTGGAACAATGGGCGTTAAGATAGAGCACAATTTGCTGTGATACTAGGGGGCGGACGACGGCAGGGCCTGTCTCGCAATATGCCCAGTGCAGTGCTCGCCGTTTAGCTGCCTGGCGGCAATGCGGCTGCGCGCTTACTGGGCGCCCATTGCTCCCCACCCGCCGCCGCCCGCCTCCGTGATATCATACCTACGTGCCCAAAAGCCACCCCCTACTTGCAAATCTAAATCCACAGCAAATACCGGCCGTAAAACATTTTGAAGGGCCGGCGCTTGTTGTGGCCGGTCCGGGCAGCGGAAAGACCAGAGTTTTAACCAACAGAGTTGCGTATTTAATCCAGGAGTATGGTGTTTTACCGGAAAACATCTTGTGCGTAACTTTTACAAACAAAGCCGCCGGGGAAATAAAAGACCGCGTTAGAGCTTTGCTTGGCACAGACAAGGCGCCGGCCTGGACGGGTACATTTCACTCCGTTTGTTCAAAAATCCTCCGCAAAGACGGCTTTAACATTGGCGTTCCGGTTTCTTTTGCAATCTACGACTCAGACGATCAGGCAGCGCTAATAAAGTCGATATTAAAAGACTTTGGCATTGACCCCAAAAAGTTTAGCCCGTCAAACGTACTGGCAACAATTTCAAGCGCCAAGTCGGAACTGATTAAACCAAGCGAATATGAGAAGTTGGCTTACGGGTATTACCAAAAAACCGTCGCCAAAATTTATCCCGAATACCAAAAGAGGCTTAGAAAAAACGTGGCGCTTGATTTTGACGACTTATTGGTTGAGACGGTAAATCTGTTTGAACAGAACCAACAGGTTCTGGAAAAGTATCAGGCCTTTTTCAAATTTATTTTGGTTGACGAATACCAGGACACAAACAAAGCCCAGTACGTTCTGGCTAAACTTTTGGCGTTGCTTAAGGGCAACTTATACACTGTCGGTGATATGTCACAGGCAATTTATAGCTTTAGGGGCGCCGACTACAGAAATATTCTGCACTTTCAGCAAGACTACCCGAACGCCAAAGTATACAATTTGGAACAAAATTATCGCTCAACCCAAACAATACTGGACGCGGCAAAAAGCGTTATAAAAAACAATTCAACGCACATTCCGCTTGATTTGTGGACCAAGAACGGAGGCGGCGAGAAAATAGTTTCTTTCACGGCAAGAAGCGAAAAAGAAGAAGCGCAATTTGTGGTAGATGAACTTCTTTATGAGCTTTCACAGGGCAAAAGCTACGAAGACATTGCTGTTTTGTACAGAACCAACGCGCAATCAAGAAACATGGAAGAGGCGCTCATTAAAAATAACATTCCATACAAAATTGTGGGAGGTTTGCGCTTTTACGCCAGAAAAGAAATAAAAGATGTAATTGGATACTTGCCACAACCCCAAAGACTCCGTGTCGTGGGAAAGGATTATCAACGTCCCAAATCGCGGACTTGGCCAAAAAAGCGTTGAGAAGCTAAAAGAAGGCGGATGGGTTTTGGCGGAGATAGAGGAAAAGACCAAGCTGCCGTTTGCAAAGTGGCTTGGCGAAAAAGAAAAGCTCTCAACGCTTGAACTCATGGACTCGGCGCTTTTTGAGACCAAGTACATTCAATGGCTTAACGACGGCTCAGAAGAAAATTTGTCACGCATAGAAAACATTAAAGAGCTGAGGTCGGTTGCGGCGCTGTTTGTGAATTTGGAAGAGTTTTTGGAAAACGTTAGTCTAATTGAAAGTTCAAACAGGGCCAACGTACACACCGTGGGCGGCGTTACGCTAATGACAATTCACGCGAGCAAAGGGCTGGAATTTCCCGTTGTGTTTATAATTGGCATGGAAGAAGGATTATTCCCGCACATACAGTCTATAATGGAATTGGCGCAGTTGGAGGAAGAGCGGCGGTTGTGCTATGTGGCAATTACACGGGCAATGGAAAAGGTTTTTCTTACGAGCGCTCAATCCAGGCTCTATTTTGGTACCACGCAAAGCAATATGCCAAGCAGATTTTTGGCCGAAATTCCGCAACGGTTGGTCAGCCAAAAAGGGTTGGGCGGCAACAAGTCGTTTAACGCGGGAGATTTTTTGGATGAAATGGATGTTAAAAGGCGCAATTTTAGCTGGTAATCAACATCACAGAATATTATCCGTGCCGCTTTTCATCGCCGGTTTTTTGAGTGTATTGCCGGTTGTCCCAAAAGGCGAAGTACTGGGAGTTACAAACGAAATTTACTTTAGTGCGGATACAACCAAGCACACGCAGCAGGTTACAACCACAACCGCCTTTGAGCAAACCGAGGCGATTGAGTACGAGCCGGTTCCGTTTGACATTGTCTACCGCGAAGACCCGCAAACCGAATACGGAGTTGAAACTATTGTGGAGAAAGGCGCGGATGGAACCAAAGCGTTAACCTATTTAGTCACCCACTGGGAAAACAACGTTATTGACAGAAGGCTGGTTGGCACAAAGGTAACGGCGCCAAGAACACAAATTGTCTCAAAAGGCACAAAAATTGTTTGGAAAATACTGGAAACTCCCGACGCGGGAACAGTAAAATACTGGCGCAAAATGCGCGTGTGGGCAACAAAGTATGACCACACTTGTCCGGGCTGCAATTACACCACAGCGGTTGGAGCGTATCTGCAAAAGGGTGTGTGCGCAACGGACCCAAAAGTAATTCCGCTCTGGACAAGCTTTTACATACCGGGTTACGGAAAGTGCACGGCGCTGGACGTTGGTGGCGCAATCAAAGGTGCCAAGATTGATATGGCGTACGAAGACGCGGCAAAGGCCGCGTGGGGAGCCGGGTGGAAAGATATTTACCTTATGGACAATTTGCCCGAGTGATACAATTGCCAGATATGCTTTTGGTTTCTCTCTCCTTCATCGCAGGTGTTTTAACTGTGTTGTCCCCGTGCATTCTTCCCGTCTTGCCCGTTGTGTTGGGTGAAGCGGTCTTAGACAAAAGTTCCAAAAACAAAAAGGCGTTTCTGATTGTCCTCTCCCTTGCGGTATCGGTGTTTGTGTTTACTTTAGCACTGAAAGCTAGCGCGCTTTTAATCAACGTTCCGGAAGCATTTTGGAAAACTCTATCTGGAGGAATCATTTTATTCTACGGATTATCTACCCTTTTCCCTTTGTTGTGGACAAGAATTTCCATTGCACTTGGGATCGAGCCCTGGGCCAACAAACTTCTGCAAAAATCCATTGGTTCGCGCGCCATACTAACCGGAGCTGCACTGGGCCCGGTGTTTTCAAGTTGCAGCCCAACCTATGCTCTTATAATCGCAACTATACTGCCGCAAAGCTTTGCACAAGGAACTTTGCTTGTTGCAACATACACAATTGGCTTGTCCTCGGCTTTAATCGCAATCGTCCTCATGGGACAAAAGTTCATAGCTAAAACTAAATGGGTTGTTAATCCCACCGGGACATTCAAAAAGCTTCTTGGACTTATGTTTGTTATTATTGGTCTGGCCATAGTAACCGGCTACGACAAAAAAGCAGAGTTGGCACTTCTCAACAACGGTTATATAGACTTTACAAAAGTAGAATCGATTATAATTGAAGCGCTAAGCGCAAAAGAAGATTTGCCCGTAGCGAAGGAAACGCCTATGAACATTGAATTAAATATAAAGAATCCAAAGCCCGCGCCGGAATTGGTTGGTATTGTCTCATGGGTAAATGCAAACGAGCAAACTTTAGCCACACTCAAGGGAAAAGTCGTTATTGTTGATTTTTGGACATACTCTTGCATCAACTGTATAAGAACACTCCCGCACCTTAAGGAATGGCACAAGAAATATTCCGACAAGGGACTTGCTATACTTGGAATCCACACACCGGAGTTTGCCTTTGAAAAAAATGCAGACAACGTAAAAAGAGCCGTGCGCGATTTTGAAATACCCTACCCGGTTGGCTTGGACAATGACTACAAAACGTGGAATGCATACAACAATAGGTACTGGCCGGCAAAATATTTCATAGACAAAAACGGACTGTTAAGACACTACCATTTTGGCGAGGGCGGTTACTCGGAAAGCGAAAAAGTCATTCAGCTACTCTTGTCCGAAGGAAGCCAACCCGTGCAGGAAGCGATTCAGACATCCAACGATGCGCCGCCAATTAGCAGCGGCCAAACCCCGGAAACGTACCTTGGATATGAGCGCGCCGCAAATTTTGCAAACGCAGCCGAGCTGGTTTTGAATGAGCCAACAAAATATACCTTAGCACCCTCGCTAAAGCCAAATCAGTGGAGCATTGGCGGAGTATGGCAAATGGGCGAAAAAGACCTCACATCTGCCGAAGACGGCGCCACTCTCAAACTAATGTTTAGCGCAAAAGAAGTCTATTTGGTAATGGGGAGTCAAAAGGAAACGCTTGTCAATGTTAAAACTCCAAAAGGTGTGCCGGGCGCCGACGTTAATTCCGCCGGGCAAGTATTGGTACAATTTAACAGGCTTTACAAACTAATTAAGTCGAATGAGTTTTTGCAAGACACGCAACTGGAACTTGTATTCCCTAAGGGCGTAACATTAAATGCATTTACCTTTGGTTCCTAAAAAGTCCTTGGGACAAAATTTCCTAAATAATGCCGATGTGGCCAGAAAAATGGCTGGTGCTCTTGATTTGCGGAAAGATGACTTTGTCGTGGAGGTTGGCCCGGGACATGGATTTATAACTAGGGAAATCATAAAAATACCCAAAGTAAAGGTTGTGCTAATTGAGCTTGACGAAGAACTTGCGGCGCGATTGCACGAGAAGCTTGGCGGTTATGCGAATGTAGAGGTTATTAACAACGACATTTTAAAGTGGTTGCCGACATTTAAACCGGGCGGTGAGTTCAAAATGCTGGGCGCGCTGCCGTACAACATTACATCGCCGTTTTTGCACACGTTGGTTAAAGTACAAAATGCTCCCGAGACATCTGTTTTTATGTTCCAAAAAGAGGTTGCGGGGAAAATTGCAAATATAAGCCCGGATGCAAATTATTTATCTACGCTCATTCAAACCTTTTTCCGTGTTGTGTACGTTTTGACAGTAAGTAAAAACGACTTCTCGCCGACGCCAAGGGTGGCCGGCGGAATGATAAAACTTCGGAAAATACCATCGCCTGCCATTTCTAACACCGAAAAAGATACATACGAACGATTTTTGCACAAGGCCTTTTCAAACCCACGAAAGATGTTAAACAAAGTATTTACACAAGAGGAGTTGGAAAAGGCCGAAATTGACGGAGCGTTACGGGCACAGAACTTATCCGTTGATAGATGGATTGATGCTTTTAAAAAGCTTGTGCTCATTCCATAACTACTTCAATACTGTTTACTAGCACGTCTTCCAAAGGAGATGACATTTCCCCGGACGCATTGGGACCGGCGGGTGTTCCCGCTATAGTCATTAACACACTCATGCCGGCTGCGTTGTCTACAATGCCAAAGATCACATAGTCTTTTGGGAGCTGGGTATTGCCCGTCAGAATAAAAAACTGGCTGCCGTTGGTGTTTGGACCGGAATTGGCCATGGCCAAAATTCCCGGCGAGTACTCTCCGTCAAACGGCTCGTCGGCAAATTTGTATCCTGGGTCGCCGGTCCCCCACATCTGTTTCTTGCCTAAATCCTTTGTAAGAGGGTCTCCAACCTGCACCATAAAATCTTTAATTATTCTGTGAAAACGCACGCCGTTGTAAAAATCCTCATTTGCAAGAAATACAAAATTATTCACCGTAATTGGAGTTTTGTCCTCGTACAAATCAACACTTATATCGCCCAGCGAAGTTTTGATTAGTGCTTTGTAGTTTTTTCCGGCTTCTAAAGCCATTTGTGGCGGCGCGTTGTATGTTTTAGACACAGACATATTACTACTTGCTGCAGTGATCTCCCTTGATTCCAAGGTCATTTTTGGCGCAACGTCTCTTTTTTGCTTTAATGCAAAAAAGCTAAGCAGGCCAACTCCTATTACGGTTGCTGCTGAAAATATGATAAAGCCTTTTGGAACCATAAACGTGTCCACAGAAAGCGGAGTCCGCATATGCCTTAGAGTCATACACGGACTCCAAAAGTCCGGTATTAGAAACTTGGATCGTACCGGCTCGTCTCTCCGAATCCCCGTCCCGGGGGACCCAAACTCCAAGTTCAGCTCATGTTAAGGCAAATACGAACAATCGTCAATGATACTTTTCCGGTGTTATACTGGCCGTATGGTAGCGCACATTGTTCAATCAAAAGAATGGGGTGATGCAAAAGCAAAAAACGGTACTCCGGCATACCGAGTTGGAAGCACACAATACACATTGCACAAGATCCCGTTCACACATTATTTTGTGGCCAATTCTCCCAAGGTAAATCCATTTGAGATAGATTGGGACGCGGTGAAAAAATCCGCGCTGGATAACAATGCTTTTGTAGTAAACTTCGACGTCCCAAACGTTATTAAAGATACCGACGAAGGGAGAAAGGCAGAAGAGATTTTTCAGGCACGATGTATAAAATCGCCGAGAGACACCTTTGCCAAAGCCAACGTACTTTTGGATTTAACACAAAGCGAGGGTGAGCTTCTTGCGAACATGCACAAAAAGCACAGATACAACATTGGCGTTGCACAGAAAGGCGGGGTTACCGTAAGGCGCGCACAGAATACTGCCGATTTTGACAGCTTCTATAGGCTGCTTAAAACAACGGCAGACAGACAAAAATACTATGTGCGCGCAAAAGAGTACTACCAAATTATCTGGGACACGCTTGCGCCAAAAGGTATCTCGCACATTTTAATCGCCGAAAAAAGCGGCAGCCCGTTGGCAGCATGGATGTTATTCTGCTACGAAAATATTTTATATTATCCCTACGGCGGTTCTTCTGACACGGAAAAAAATCTTTTTGCGAGCAACCTGCTTGGCTGGGAAGCCATACGTTTTGGCAAACAACAAGGCTGTCGCACTTTTGACATGTGGGGCGCAGCTGTAGATCCAAACAACAAAAAAGATACATATTACGGCTTCACAACGTTCAAGCTAAAGTTTGGCGGGCAGCATGTTTTGTACATAGATTCTTACGACTTGGTAATAAATAAACCCGTGTATGACGCGTATAATGCCGCGCAACACGTTAGGTGGAAACTGTTGAATGCAATCAAGTGATGCTTCCATGATTGATATCAGACAAGCCCAAGGCTGGCAGAAATATTTGGAAATTCTTGGGTGTAAATGTATCAGAACCGCAAGCGAAATTCTGGTGGCGCTGGTGCAGTTGCCGTTTTGCGCCGCTGCAAAGATACAAAGACCAAAAGTTTTCACCGCAACGGACTTAGAAGAAGTTGAATACATTTGTAAGCAAAACAACGCCCTGTTGGTTAAACTGGAACCATCTGTTGACCAAAACTTATCCGTATTGGAAACTTCCGGGTGGGAAAAAAACAGATCTCCGTTTTTGCCGCCGTCTACAATCTTCATTGACTTAAAAAAGAGTGAGAAAGAGCTGTGGAACAATCTGGCATCAAACGCAAAATACTCAATAAAAGCCGCCAACAAGGAAGATTTGAGAATAGAAATCATAAAAAATCCGGGACAAGACTACTTGAGAGACTTCTATAAAATCTCAAAAGAAACCGGAAAACATAAACGCTTCTACATTCAAGGATTTGAGGATTTAACTGCAAAGGCTTTGGCATTTGGTGACGAAACATATTTGCACTTTGTCTTTGACAAATCCGACAATATAATAAGCGGCAACTTTTACCTGGGATTTGACTCAAATGTTTGGTACATACACGGAGCAATGACCACAAAGAATAGAAGATCAAACGCAGGGCACAAACTAATGTGGGAATCCATTTTGCACTTTAAAAAACTTGGCTACACTATTTTGGATTTGGAAGGCAAGGACGACGCTAGATTTCCGGCGTTTACAAAAAATTGGGGCGGTTTTTCTTTTTTCAAAGAAAAATTTGGCGGCAAAGTTGTAGAATTTCCACAACCATACATTAAAATCTACAATCCGCTACTAAAAATAATGACCAAAATAGCCGGCGATACAATTGCCATCTAATTATCCCTTCCAAGCGTACGGGCACACTGTTTTGTAGTCGCACCAGTTGCAATGCATGCCTGGCGTGGCGTTAAATTCCGAATTTGCTATTTTCTCCACCGCTTCTTTTACCTCTGCCTTCTTCTCATCCAACTGCTTTTGAGAGCGTGTGGTTGATACCTGCGTTCCATTTTCAACAAAATAATAAGTTAGCTTTTTGGGAACCAAACCCAAAGCTTCTCTTGCGGCTATGGCGTAATAGGCAACTTGATCATCTTTGTCCACTTCCTTTTGATCTTTGGGTGTGCCGGTTTTATAATCAATGATTTCAACCCCGCCGTTTGATACAGGGTCGATTCTATCTATTTTGCCGTAAAATTTTATTCCGCCGATTTTCACATTAAATGACTTTTCAAGCGCCAACGGATTCTGTCTTAAATCCTTGTTTTTATGCCAATAATGCTCCAGTAGTTTTTTGCCGCTCTCAAATCGCAAGCTTCTGTGTGCATCATCCAGATAGCCTGCCGGTTGCCAATTCTTCTCATAAAAGGAATAAAACTTATCCAGCGATACGGGTTCAAACATTAATGCGGTATGAAAGTCTTTGAGAGTACTGTGAATTGTGTTGCCAAAACTCAAGGCGTGGTTCGGAAGCGATGGAATTCCAAGAACGTATCTATACTTATACTGAAGCGGGCAAGTTTTGTAAGTATCTATTTGCGAATAGCTCAAATATTCCGGAGCCGACCCTTTTATTTTTGTGACAGCAAGATTTCTAAAAGCACTCTCCAACCCAAATAAACCAACTTGATTTTGCTTTAAAAACACAACCGGCCTGGTAACCACACCCGTTTCTTCTATAAAGCCGCTTGGGACTTTTTCCCTGCCGCCTCCATAAGACTTGGCCAGCGTGAAAAATAGATATTTCTTTGCGCGGGTCATTCCAACGTAAAATAACCTGCGCTCTTCTTGAACGTGCGCGTCACCGACCGGAAGCGTTTCTTTTATTAACGGGTCGGGAATTTCAATGGAATCTTTGCGGCTGCGTGTTGGAAATCTGTCCGAAACCAAATTAACCATAAATACCACAGAAAATTCCAACCCCTTGCTCGCGTGAACGGTGAGCAGATTTACAGTATCTATATCTTCAATTTGGGCTTGCGCGGGATTTTCGCCGGCGTCTATTACAAGGTCTAAATAATCCACAAAATCAATGATGGACGGATTCCGTTTGTACTCTTGCCTGTAGGACAATTCAAACTCCTTCGCCTTGCTCAAAAGCAGATTTAGATTTTTGATGCGCAATTGGTTTTCAACGCTTTCTTCGGTTAGAAATTGGGAAACGTAATTTATTTTGGTCACGAGTTTGTGGATAAAATCGCTGGGAAGATTTTTGGTTATTTCTTGGGAAAATTCGGTGATGATGGGGGGCAACTTCAGGGCCGCGCCCTGAAGTTGCCCAACAACTGCCCACAGGCTAACCCTCTGCGTACGCGACTGCGCCAAAACCGAGGATATTACTTCGGGCGAAACTCCAAGGCTTTGAATGTTCAAGACCCTATACAAGCTCACGGAATCGTTGGGGTTTATGACAACCCGCAACAACGCCAAAATGTCCAAAATCTCATCTCTGTCGTACAACCCTCGGTTGCCCACCAATTGGTACGGGATGCCGTATTTTCTAAGAGCCAGCACAAACGGATCCAAGTGGCTGTTGGCGCGCGCAAGTATTGCAAAGTCTTTGTAAGTCAAATCCGGCTCCGCGGCCAAAAGCTCAAGCATTTTAGAAACAACAAAATCGGCCTCTTCTTCCATAATTTCGGCCTGCCAAGCCTGTGCACTGCCTTTGCCCGCAACCTTGCTCACCAGCTCTTTTGATATACCAAGCTTGGATTCGAGCGTATCCGGGTTGTTGTTTCTAATAAGCTTGTATGCCGCGTCCAGAATGGTTTGGCCGGATCTGTAGTTTTGCAGCAGCGAAATCATTTTTGCGCCCGGGTAGTCTTTTTGGAATTCCAGAATGTTTGAGACGGCGGCACCTCTAAATTTGTAAATGGACTGGGAATCGTCCCCCACCGTCAAAAGGCTTCTGTCGCCTGCAGCTTGCGTTGAGGGGAACAAGAGCTTTACCAATTCGTATTGCGCGTAATTAGTGTCCTGAAACTCGTCAACCAAAATGTGCGTGAACTGGCTTTGATATTTTTTGAGAATGTTTGGGCGCTCTCTAAACAGCTTCACCGTCCAAACAATTAAATCGCCGAAATCCATTTTTGACTGCGCCAGCTTTAGTTCTTCGTATTTTTTGTACGCGGCGGCTAATTCCAACCAACGGCCCTTTTCATCTTTGTCGCCGTCAAAGACAGCAGCAAAGTTTGCAAGGTCGTTTGGCGAAATATTTTCATCCTGGCACCTTGAAATGAATTTGAGAATGGCGGAGACAAATTTGGTCGGGTTGCCCAGCGGGCGAAAGTACTTTAGGTCAAAGGCAAAAAGGTTTTTCCTAAAAAGCAGCCACTGGTTTGGCCCGGAAATGATTTTGTAGCTTGGGTCAAGGCCAATCTCCAAACCTTCTTCTCTCAAAACGCGGTCGGCAAAGGCGTGGAAGGTGTAAATCCACGGTTCTTCGTAGCCAAGCGGCATGGCGTCGCCAACGCGGTTGACCATCTCAGCGGCGGCTTTTTCGGTGAAGGTAAGGGCAAGGATGTTTTGCGGCCCCACCTTTTTTTTGTCTAAGAGCCGTTTTATGCGATTTGTGATTACACTTGTCTTGCCGGTGCCGGCGCCGGCCACAACCAACAACGGGCCGCTTTCAAACTCAACGGCTCTTCTTTGAGATGGGTTTAGGCCGGATGTGTTTTTGACAATTTTAGCTTTTTTGGATTTTGGCATGTGATGGGATTATACCCCACACGTAAGACACATAAGGCGTACGCGCGTCATTCCCGCGAAAGCGGGAATCTGATTAGAGCTCCAACGGACAACGTGTTAATTGGATCCCGCATCGGGTGCGGGATGACGGAAAGGGAAGTTGCGGACGAAACAGCGCGGGTTCTGTTTCTTGAGGTTTTCGCTTCTAGTCCTAGTTTTGAGTCACAACGATGTCAGCACTTGCAACGCACCTGAGTACGTCAACGACATCTTTCCCGCCTCGTCGACGTAACTAAGATATTTCGCCGGCGCCGTCATGTAGTCGTTGACTGCGTCCGAGAGCTCCGCCTCGGTGGTTACTGTCTTCTCCTCAAGCAAATTCTGCTTGAGACCTCTATCTCTTCCGCTCGCGTACACTCTAATGGTTATCTTGGCCATCTTAGCTCTCCTCGGCATCGGTTCCTTGTTGGTCTCTCGGGCCGAAGAGATCCAATACGTCGTGGTAGTAAACGACCATAGCCTTGTTGTCGGAACGCGTGTACGACAACCAGAGGTGTCGCATAGCATTCGTGGCGGAAATGAATTCCGCCTCTGTGGATGCGCGCCTCGTTTCGCGCACATCCCTTTTCAACCCTCGGTCACGGTCCCCCCAACTACCATAACCTTTGATGATTATGATCATCCGGATTCTCCTTTCTCACTCTTCGATCACCGCGTCCAGGCAGCCCTCGTCAACAACAACGGCCCAACCGCGCAACGAGATTGTATACCTCGTCGCGGGCGGTGAGGGGATGACCTCGCAAACTGGAGTCCCCTCGCCCACACACTCCTTCAGGGCAAGTATTTTCGAGCTCGCATTTTGTATCGCGAGCTCGTCGTCGGCCGAAATCTGCCTAACCCTAAACTTCGGCACCAGTCCCATAAGAGCCTCCTTTTGCTCCAGATTGGGAGCATTCTAGCTTGTTATTGAAATTAAATCAACGCTATGGGATTATTCTTTATCTGCATCTGCGCCGTCGGCAAGCATGGGCACGTTCTCAACCTCGCCCAAGGCCTGCACCGACTCAATCTTGCCGGTGAGCTTGCCAAACTTTGTCTTCACGTTATCCATTGACTTAACAGTTCTCCCAATGTGGCCGTCCAAAACTTCAAGCTCGCCGCTAAATCTACCGGCTTCAATGGCAATTCCGCCCAAAGCTTTTAAAATCTCCCCGGCGTGCTGCTGTAACTCGTACTGCCGGTAAGCCAGCAAAAACGAGCGCAAAATGTAAGTCAGCGTGTTCGGCGACGCCAGCGTCACGCTGCGCTTCTTTGAATATTCTTCAATTTGCGGCGTGTTCACAATGAGTTCGTAAAAAACATTTTCCGATGGAATGTACATTATGGCATGATCCGCCGTACCTTCTTCGGGCAAAATGTATTTTGAGGCAATTTCGTCAATGCGCACTTTCACATCGCGAATGAATTCCTTTTTGACGCGCTCCCTTTCCTCATCGGTTTCGGCGTCCAACATCAGCTTAAAATTCTCCATGGAAAACTTGGCGTCAATGGGTATTATCACGTCTTTTGTCACAATTGCCGCGTCGCACACGCTTCCGTCTCTGAATTTATATTGCATTCTGTAAAGTTCTTTGGGAAGCGCGTTGGCCAAAATCTCGTACAAAAGCTGCTCGCCAAGGCCTCCGCGTAGTTTCGGCGATTTTAATACGTTGCTCAAATCCTTCATGCCTTTGCTAAACTCGCCTATTTCACCCAGTTGCTTTTGCACCCCGCCTATTACCTTTGACGCGTTGTCCAACCGCTCCCAGATCATTTTGGTTTGTTTGTCCATTGGTTGTCCAACCGCTCCCAGATCATTTTGGTTTGTTTGTCCATTGAGTCGCGTTGATGGCGCAATTGTTCCTCAACCGTTTGCGAACCCTTATCAACGCTGGCCTTCATCTCGGCTTTCATTTCTTTGACCATGTCAAAAAGCATTTTCTCGGTTTCGCCTTTGCCGGATGCCGATTTTATTTGGTTTGAGATATAAACGGCGACGAAAATCATTGAGATGATAAGAAGCGCTGAAAAGACCAGGATTGTTTGTGCGGGGGTCATGCGTGTATTCTAGCAAATCCAGACGGTGGCGCGCACGGCGGCAGGTCTTCTCGAAGAATACACACAGCCCGCAAATCCGCGGGCGCGTGCAAGGAACCGGCGGCCGATTAGTTGGAGAGTTATACGCTGCCGGATTCCGTGTCTGAGAAAGACCTGCCGCCGTGCGCACCACCGTCCAATATTGATATTATGTACACATGCCCGGATTCATCTACACAGCAATAATCGCAACGGTTGCACTCTTGGCCTTGTGGATCAGCGCGCTAATCAACACCGCGCCAAATTCGCCCAGAAACATTTTGGCCTTTTTGGCAACACTCTTTGCCGCGCTCACATCATTGCTCTCGCTTCCAATTTACGCGTGGAAATATAAAAGAGCGTCGGAACTGGTCAACTTGCGGCTTTTGTACAGAAGATCGCTCAAATGGGCGGCATTTACATCGCTTTGCATAACGGGGCTTATGGCACTAAAAGCGTTTAATGTACTCACAGCAATAAACGCTGGACTTTTTGCGATTTTATACTTGGCCGTGTTTTTGCAGCTAAAACGCTCCGGGAGATGACTGCTTAGGGATTTGAATCCAACTCCAGATTGATTTCAAAGTCGGCATCGGTGTCTAAATCCACTATATCCTTTTCAATGTCAAACAGGGAGTGTTCAATGTCCAAAACGGGATTTGTTGGGGGCTGCGGCTGCGCCTGCACAACCGGCTCTTTGGGCTGCGTGGCAACATTTCGGAGCTTCACATAGTACACGCCGGCCGCGAGCGCGCCAACAACAACCAAGACGCCGGCAAGCATTAATAGCGGTTTGCCAATACCGGTGATGTTGAGTCGCTTTGCGGCGGCAGTAGCCGCCGCGCTCGAAAAGGTTGTACCGCCCGTCGGAGCGACAACGCTAGAGATTTCCTCCGGCTTTACTATAGTCGCCGACGATGGCGGCGCGGGGGCGGGAACCGGCTCGGGTGTTGGCGTGAGCTGCGCCGGAGCAGACATAGCAGGCACGGGGGGCTGCGCAACCTGGGCGGCGGGTTGCGCCTCCTGAGGCGGTTGCGCGGGTTGTACCGGCTGTATTGGTTGTTGTTGCTTTTGCTCGTCCATGTTAGTTCCTAAGCGGCCACGGGTGTGCGCCGTACATATCCTTTAACAAAGCCAATACGGTTGCAAAGCTGCTGTGCGCAGACCTTAAGTTGGTCCGCGCGGAGCCCAAGAGCCCGGTTACCTTGCCCAAATCCAGGCTCGCCACGTTTTTGAGCTCAAGGATTGCAGCGTCGTAATCCTGCTTGGCTTGCGCCAGTCCGGTAGATCCGCCGTTAAAAACTTCCGTAGCTTCCGTTACATCGTTGCCTGCACCGGCTGCTGCACTAATGTGCTCTTTGATCTGTTCGGACTGTTTCGTCAATTTTTCAACAATGTTTGGTATTTGAGATACGTTTAGAAAAAACGAGATTTTTCTAACGGCTATCAGCGCGTCCTTTGTGGATGCTTTGAATTTGGTATAAACGGCGCGCACTTGCGCGAGCGTTTCGGCTTCGGTTGCTTGTTTTTTGTATTCAACGGCGGTTTTGTTGTACGCGGCTACAATAGATGAAACCGTGCTTTTTTCGGCTTCGGTAAAATCGCCGGTTTGCACAACTCTTTCTTCCACAGACTGCAAATGATTTTGCGCGGCTTCGATTTTCCTTATGACAAGCTCTTTTGCTTTGTCCAGGGCTTGGGTTTCAAGCGATTTTCTTTCCGTCGCCGAGGTCTCTGTGCTGGAGATGCTTTCGTTTAACTGGTCGTAGGTCTTTCTTGCATCCTTAAATCGCTGAAGCGCGGCTTCCCTGTTTTGTCTAAAAACAGCCGCGGACTTTAAGTTTCGGCCAAAAACCGTTGTGGCGTCTTCATCGGCACGGACAACAGAAGTAGAAGCTATAAGCAAACCGGCAGCAAGGAGCAAAGCGGCAGACACTTTCATGCTGGAAGTTTACAAACAAATGGTTGGCCGGTCAATCAGTACGTTGTGATAACATTCATGCAATGTTTATTGACTCGCACTGTCACCTTACCAGCCCAAAGTATAAAGATGCTGAAAAAGTCGTTGAGGGTGCAAAAGGCGCCGGAGTTGTAAAGCTCATTACTGTGGGTACAAGCGTTGCGGACAGCAAAGCTTCCCTGGCGGTTGCCGAAAAGTTCGCCAACGTGTACTCAACGGCTGGCATTTATCCACACGAGGATAAAAACAGTAACATTGGCGATGTAAAAATCGCGCTACAAAGCATCGCCGGCTTGTCAAAAAAAGTGGTGGGCATTGGCGAGTGCGGAATTGACATTACCAACCGGAAAAACCAAAGGCCGATCGGAGACCAGATCAACCTTTTTCAAGCCCAAATTGAACTCGCTCTGGAAACCGGCCTGCCCCTTATCATCCACAACCGAAACGGCGACGAACACATTTTGAGCCTGCTAGACAAGAACAGAAGCAAAGGCTTAAAAGGCGTTGTTCACTGCTTCACCGGAAGTTGGGATTTTGCACAAAAAATACTCGCCTTTGGTTTTTACATTTCCTTTTCCGGAATAATCACGTATCCAACGGGAAATGACATTTTGGAAACGGTAATAAACGTGCCGCCTGACAGATTTTTGGTGGAAACAGACGCGCCGTATTTGCCGCCGCAGCCGTACAAAGACACACCCAATGAACCCAAATATGTTAGAATTGTAGCCGAACAAATAGCAAAAGTAAGAAATACGCCTTTAGACTTTGTAGAGAAACAAACCTACAATAATACCTGCGCACTCTTTAATATATGATGGCATCCTTGGTGGCGAAAAATGACGTTTTTGTGAACAGAATACTGGAGATTGTGCCGGGAGCGCTCACGTGGCTTTTGCTCTTATCGCCCGTGTGGCTTGGGTTGTTGTATCCCCCCGTTGTTGTTTACATTATTACTTTCATGACCGTTTATTGGTTTTACCTTGCCTTTAAGCACGAAATAGGCATTGCAATAGGATATTCGCGGTATAAAAGGGAGCTGGGAATGGACTGGAATCAAAAATGCAAAGAGTTGGACTTTGCGATGTTGCCCGATCCGACAACTTTGCCCACAGCGTTGGCCGATATTAGACACTTTGTGCTAGTTCCCGTGGTAAATGAATCACACGAAATTTTAAAACAGTCAATTGCGTCTATAATCGAACAAGCTTTTCCAACAAAGCAAGTGCTGCTGATATACACCATAGAAGAAAAATGCGCACAACAGGTAAAGCAACACCTGGACGACTTGCTAAAAGACAAAATTGACTTGTTTGATGACGTGTTGTTTTTTGTACACCCGGCAGGAATTCCCGGCGAGGCCGTTGGCGTTGGGGGCGCAAACAGAACATGGGGGGCCGGACACGCGGTGGAACAGTTAAAAAACGCCGGCAAGGACAAAGATGTGAAGAACTACATATTCAGCTCATTGGACGCAGACCACGTTATTCACCCACAGTATCTGGCCAGACTCACACACATATACCTCACGTCAAACAAGAGATACAACCGTTTTTACACAACGGCGGTCCATTTATTCAACAACAATCATTGGCAGGTACCGGCAATGATGCGCATAGAGGCAGATTCGGTTACGCTGGGTGGTTTGTCGGATTGGGTGATGGGCAGACCGGCCACAAAAGACACATTCGCCGCGTATTCGTGCGCCTTGCAAACTTTAATCGACGCAAACTATTGGGATGTAAAGGTGGGCATTGACGATTCGGTTTTCTACTGGCGCGCCTTTTTTGCCAGAGACGGCGATTTTGTTGGCACCGCCCATTACATCCCTTACTCAGCCGACGCCGTGGAAGGCGCAACTTACATAAGGTCGTACACAAGTTTATACAGACAATTGTTAAGGTGGGGTTGGGGCGCTATAACAATTCCAATGTCCATAAAAGGATTTATGGTAAACGGGAAAGTTCCCTTTTTCAAGAAGCTCGCATGGACATTAAAACACTTTGAAAGGTTTGTACTTTTAATAAATGTTGTGTTTTTGATAACGTTTGGATTCTCACTTGTCACTTTGGTAAATCCTTACGTAAAGCAAACAATTTTTGCGTACAGTTTGCCAAACGTTATGAGCGCCGTAATGACCATAACGCTAATATTTTTAATACCGGCGACTATATATCGCGCGAGAATAGCGGCGCCTGTTCCAAAGCACTGGCCCTTCTGGAGAAAGCTGCTTGCGTTCTTGGAAGGCCCAATGGTTATTCTCAATTTGCTCACATTTTCGTTCTTTCCCTTTGTTGAAGCTCAAACAAGAATGATGCTGGGAGTCAAAATGAAAGACCTGTATTACACGCCCAAAGTGCGAAAATGATTAATGATTAAAGTATCAAAACAATTTATTGAGTTTGGCTTTGTCAACGCGGCTATTTTGGCGGCAATGGTTGTGTACTTAATCCTAAGGTTTGGTTACTTAAACGAGCAAATTCCACTGTGGTACACGTTGCCATGGGGACAAGACCAACTGGCCGTAAAATCCAGCATTTTCGTTATACCCATTGTTGCCATCCTTATAACAATTGGTGGCTTTGTTGCGGCAATGATTTCAAAAAAGGAATTCATGCAATACGCGCAGGAAGGCGCACTAACAACGGTTACGGGCATAAACCTAATACTGGGGGTCTCGTTGCTTAGAATAATCTTGATTGCCAGCAAACCGTTTCCGCCGCTTGTAGATCCCACTTACCTAAAGCTGGTGATGCCGTTTTTGATAGGATTCTTGCTGGTTTATGTTGCTACACCGGTATTTATCAGGTTTGCAAAAAAACACAGCATAGTCACGGATCCGCAAATCCATCAACATCCGGGCATGCTTTTGGAAAAACCGTCGGCCAGAGGAGGCGGAGTGGTTTTTACAGCAGCGTTCGTTTTAACATCAATAATATTTGTGGTAGTCAGTAAAGAGATTGCGGCGATTTTATTTGCGGCGCTCACCGCGGCATTGATAGGCCTTTTTGACGATATTGCAAATACAAACCCTAGGTCGCGGCTCAAGCTCTTTGGAAATCCGGTGTTTAGGCTTTTGGTGTTGCAACCAATAGCCGTATCCTTTGTGATTTTTGCCGGAATAAGAATAAACGCAATTGCGGGATCTTTTGTCTTAAATAGCTTCATAGTAAACGCCGGATCCGTGGCTTTGGCACCAATTTCCGTGGCAATTACTTTCTTGTGGGTACTGTGGGTTATAAACATGTTGTCATTTTCCAACGGAGTTGACGGGCAATATTCCGGCATTGTGGGCATTGCGTTTATTGTTGTGGCATTGCTATCAATAAGATTTGCCGGGCTTACACCCGCGCAGCTGGATATTGCGAGGCTGGCGGCGGTTGCGGCCGGAGCCAGTATTGGGCTAACAAAATACACGTGGCATCCGTCGCAAATTATGTGGGGTTTTAGCGCAACCGCCGCCGGAATGATATTGGCAACGCTCTCAATCCTAACCGGCGCCAAAGTAGCCACGGCAATGATTGTCCTCTTGATACCGTTTTTGGATGCAGTCATAACGGTATTCAAAAGAATCGTCCAAAAGAAACCCCCATGGCAAGGCGACAAAGGCCACTTGCATCATCTGTTGCTCGAACGCGGATGGAGCATAAAAAAGATTGCGGGATTTTATTGGGTATCAACGGCAATATTGGGAATAGTGGCCCTAATCGCATCCGAAAAACACGTACTGCTTGTGGTACTAATACTAACCGGGGGCGTTGCATTTATTTTAATATCATTGAATTTGCAATCAATGCTGCGGAAACAAGCACAACAATTGCTTGAGAAATAACTCCCCACGGCAACGGCGCCTGAAACTGAATCCTTTTTTGAAGCCAAGTGATGTAGCTTAGCAGTTTCGGCTCGTTTTCCATATAAATGTACGGGCCTTCCAAAGCGTCCGGCAAAACGGAGGCTACGCCGCACAGAAAAATGTTTAGCGCCAAATTCGAGTTCCCCGCCACCCACAAAGCATATAAAGTAAACGTCAACCCAACGGCAACGCCAACAATCAAATCGGCCATAACCGCTAAAGGCCTCCACCCTTGAATTCGCTGGTGCTTTTCGCTGTTTGAAAAAAAATCCCAGTGAGGCACCGTATCTCCCACAAAATGGAGCACAAAAGACAACGGAACCGAAATATATGGATTTGGAACCGCCGTTGCAATGGCAACGCCAACAAGCGTGTGGGGAGTCAAGAGCATAAGTGACTCATATCATATACCATGCGTTAACCCGTTTGCAAACCACCTCCCTTTGTTATAATCAAAACACGTGATTAACCTTATTTACCAAATTCTGCGAACGGCGAGGCCAAGACAATGGCTAAAAAACTTTAGCGTGTTTGCGGCGCCGGTCTTTTTGGGATCAATTTTTGATCCGGAAACTTTTTTAATGTCCTTCAGGGCCTTTGTGATTTTTTGCGCGCTCTCAAGCGGCGCGTACTTTATGAACGACATAAGAGACGCCCAAAAAGACAAGCTGCACCCAATAAAGAAGAACAGGCCAATTCCGTCGGGAAAACTATCGGTAAAAGTGGCGTGGTCTCTCGCGGCAGTTTTGTTGGTGGGCGGCATTTTGTATTCGTACTCGTACGTTGGCAGCTTTTTTACGGTGGCCGCGGTTTTGTTTGTTGCCATTCAAATCGCCTACACTTTTTATTTTAGAAACGTAATCATTATGGACGCGCTTCTTGTGTCGTCGGCGTTTATTGCGCGGGTGTACGCGGGGGGCGTGGCCGCGGAAATTTCAATATCATCGTGGCTGATTTTGGCGACAATAGGCCTTTCGCTCCTCTTGGCTTTTGGCAAGCGGCGGTCGGAAAAAACGCTTTTGGAGGACAAACCGGCCGAAACGCGAAAAACCCTAAGATATTACCCGGACAATCTTTTGGACAGCATGATTTCAATGTCGTCGGCATTTTGCATAATAAGCTACGCGCTCTTTACGTTTCAGGTTTCGCCCCAGCCAATTGACTCGCCGCTTGCCAGCGTTTTACCATCAATATTGAAAACGCCAAAGTGGATGATGTTGACCATCCCAATTGTGATTTACGGCGTTGCGCGCTATCTGTTTGTGATTTATGAGAAAAAAGAAGGCGAGTCTCCCGAACGAGTTTTGTTGTCTGACAGACCACTACTGTTTGCCGTTATACTTTGGGGGTTGGTGATTTTAACGATTGTTTACTTTTTCCCCCTTGGTGGACTCGGTGGTCTCCGTTGATTCTGTAGTTTCTTCAACCGCGTCAACACGAACCTTCTGCCCGGATAAAACTTGCGAAGAAGGAGCGTTGCCGTTGCCGGCGCGCAAGGTGCTAAACACGCCAAACGGCAAGGCCAAAAGCAAGAAGAAAACAAACATTAGTGCAAAATCGGCGGCGGCTTTTTTAATCATCCATGTCTTCTAAGTTTAACACAAACTCGTTGGCGGGTTGGCGCTTTTTGTAGCTCTTGGAAAAGGCAAACTCGCGTTCAACATCCAAAACCAAAAGGTAGGTTGCCATTGTCGAAAACACACCTGCCACAACAAGAACCCAAACGTGCAGCAGGCCGGAAAACACCAGAACGCCCGATACAAGCGTGAGCAAATACAAATACGAAAGCCACACAACTCCCTGCGAATACAAATCAAACGAACTTTGGATGAACGTCGAAAGCCTAAGCGTAAAAACCTTTGCGGTCATTGCCGGCGTTATGTGCGTATCGTGAAAAATGTACGACTTTAAAAGTACATAGAAAAGCCCAACCGACAAAACCGATACCATTGCCAAAACCGAATACGAATTAACGGTGAGCAAACTTTCTTTATCCGGCAACACCAGGCTAAACGAGTTTATTGTTAGTTCAATCCCCAGACGATAGCTAATTAGCGCCACGGACAGGATGCGGGCTGCAATTAGCAACAAGGCGGGAACAATGGCCTGATCCACAAGTTTTACGAGAATCTTAGAAAACATGTTTGGGCAAAGTCGCGGATATCGCGTGCTTGTAATAAAATGGTACAACGATGGGAAGTAAGGCGTCAAACTTAGTTAGAGGGTTGTTGTACTTTTTGGTCTTTGTTACACCGCTTGTTTTCACAACTTATACGTACGAGTCTTTTGAGTTTCCGAAAATGATTTTGGTTTACATAGTTGGCGCAACCGTAGTTTGTGCGTGGATAGTGGACGGGAGGGATGGCGCATGGCGGGACGGGGCCGCCATCTCTCTCACCGTCAAAGCCTTCCTACTGGCATACACAATATCAACCATATTCTCCATGCACTTCTATACATCCCTGTGGGGCTACTACACCCGCTTTAACGGCGGATTACTGTCCATACTCATCTTCATTGGCATCTACGCCGCAACGAAAAAACTCGCCGCAGACGCCAAAATCAACGGCGCGTTCATAACCAATCTCCTCAAGCTCGCCGCGCTCACCATCATCCCAATTGGCATCTACGCCCTTTGGTCGACAAAAACCGCAACGCGCGTGTATTCCACTTTCGGTCAGCCAAACTGGCTCGCGGCTTATATTTCAATGCTAATACCAATCTCGCTGTATTTCCTTTTTTCAACAAAACAAAAATTATGGGCGGCAATATACCTTGTGGCTTTTCCCGCGCTGTGGTTTGCGTATTCGCTGTCGGGGTTGCTGGGGCTTGCGGCCGGGCTCGCGGCGTTTGTATACCTAAACTTTAACCTTATCAAAATCAAGGCGAACGCGGCGATGTTGGCCTTCCTCATTATTTATTCCGTTTCCGTCGCACTTGCCTTCCCGGGCATTTTCAAGGGTAAAGTCGGCGATGCAATTATTGACGCCACAAAGCTCATATCTACCGTTACTTACGCCGCGCAGAAGTCATACAGCGTTTCGGACCCCGGAGCCATAAGGGACGGCTTGTGGGAAGGCACGGTAAAGCTCATAACAGCAAGCCCGAAAAACTTTTTAATAGGCACGGGGCCAGAAACGTTTGCGTACGCGTTCCCGCCTTTCCGCCCGCCAAAGCTCAATTTTACCTCGGAGTGGGAGTTTGTCTTTAACAAGCCGCATAACTACTATTTGGAGATTTTTGCCAACCTTGGCCTTTTGGGGCTTATACCGTATTTGCTGATTTTGGCAAAGACTATTAAGGCAAAAGACAAAATTGCGACTCCGGCGCTAATTGCCCTGTACGTGACAAACGGTTTTGGCTGGCCCACGGTGGCAACATCGCTGCTTTTTTGGATTTTACTCGCTAAATCAGAAACCGTTCAATGAGCTCACGAATGTACTCATCGCCAAGTTCCAGCTTTTTTAGCTCGGCGGGCGTTGGGCGGTATCTGTACTTTTCAATGTCAATTTTTAGTGATTCAGCTACAAAAACGCCGTCGGCTTTCAAAAGGTGCTTTTGCATTAATGCCGTGTGTTCAAGGCAGGTGGTGCTTATGCGCCCGGCATTGTTGATTACCCGCCACCACGGTGCTCCCTCGCCATGATAGTGCAGTGCGTGGCCAACGTGTCGCGCGCATCTTGGCAGCCCAATCATCAACGCCACCTGCCCATAACTCGCAACTTTGCCAACCGGAATTGCCTTTACCGCCTCAACCACCTTCTCCTCAAACTTTGACATGTATACTGTATAGCATGAGCTTGGCGGCCAAGGTAGCGGTTTTTGCGTGTTACGGGTTGTTTGTGGCCGGCGCGCTTACAGTGTTTGCCGCGGACGTTTATTATAAAAATGCCAGAAATGCGTTTGGAACCGGCGACTATATTGGCGCGTATAAAAACGCCAACAAGGCCGCGGCGCTAAATCCAAACGAACCGCGCTATTTTAGAGAAAACGCAAAGGATGAGCTTGTTGTTTCGCCGGAGCTTGCGCCGCAGAGTTTGGAAAAAGCTTACGAGTTGAACCCAAATAACCTGCTTACGCTGCGAGATGTGATTCCGTTGTATTTTTTGCTGACGCGGGAAAATTCGCCGAAACTGCCGGTGAGTATTTTACAGACCGCCATTCAACGTGCCAAGGCCTTTGCGCCAAATGACGCGGGCGTGATGGTGCTGGCCGCAAAGTACGAAAAAAAGGCCGGGCTCACCGAAGACTTTGAAAAGACTGTTGATGTTATACGGCGCTTAAGGCCAGACCTGCTGGACTGGCACGAGACGCTCAAATAGGTGCTGGGGACAACTAGCACGGCTATTGTTGTATCTATTTTGAAAACCGTAGAGAATATTTCTCAAGCAGCTTCCTTTTTTTATCACTGGTACCCTTTATTGTTTGTTCCAGAATACTCTTCTGTGTTTTAGCAGGCAGCTCAAAGTAATTCGTTCTTTTTTCTTTTTTCTTAAACAAAGGAAATATAAGTCTCATAACAATCTTTCAAACAGTTCCTCCTTAGTGTACGGTATTTTCACATAGTTATCAACACCATCAACATTGAATCTAGAAAATGTGATGTTATGATTCTCATCTAGTATTAGCACTGATAAATTTATTTTATTGCCAAAAATAGATTTAATTTTGTTTACGTTCTGTTTAGCAGAAAACAATGAGTCAACAAAAAACTCCACAGGAACAACTCTTCCCTCAAGCGCCTCTCTTTTTCTTGTAAAATCCCAGGATATTAACGGGTCTTGATATAAATAAAATATGCCGGTTTTTCTATTTCTACCAAGAGCTCTCTTAATATTTGATTGTGCTTTTTCCAATAAACCAAATGTTGTGTCGATAAATATATTTTGTGAATTAATATGGCAGCTATCTATTACATATTCGATTCCTAATGCTGCAGCTCTCTGAAGAAGCGGTGCGTTGGCTCCTTTATATCCAGGTATCAACTCTCTTATTTCGTCCGTATCCACTCTGACAATTTTGTTATTACTATCTATTCTGTAGTAGACCTCTATGAACGATTTGGAAAACTCCGTCTTTCCCACACCGGGGGCGCCCGCCATGAATACTGAAAAAGGGTTTTCCACTGGAGGAAAATCGCCAACTGATGCAAACCTACTTTTTATCTCCTGCTTGTGTTTTTTTACCCACTCTATGGCTTTCTCTTCTGTAGTTTCGTGTGCTTTTGTACCCATACTAAAAGTATACCAATTGTGAGGTTCGATCTCGGTGCTGCCTTCTTGCAATGCCCATACACCCAACCCCCCAAATCTTATATTTCAATTTGCTGTCTTCCGGGTGTGAGAATAGTTTCAAAATGTTCGGCTATCGGCTGGTATAGTAGTCCGATGGTTCAATGCTTACGTTTACGATGTCAAAAATGCCTGTAGTATTGTTATATTCGTATCTGCTGACGAGTTCTTTGTCTTCACAGCAGTATTTTTCAGCTATCTTAATAGCGCTTTTGACCTCAAATCCGTTGTCGTTATTAGTCCTGCGAAACCTAGCAGCCCTGTCCACCTGGTCATATATATTGTCGAAGACAACATCATCGTTACTAATTATCAATAGCGTACGTGTGTGGCAAGCTCCGCAGCCTGCGCCGGCCCCGTTTAAGAGTATTTCGTCACTGTCGTCCCCCGTAACATCATAAAATTCGCTTTTCAGTACCCATAGGCAATTGTCTCTAATGGTTTGTATTGCCTTGCTGTTGTTTCTTACACGTTCATCCAGTGAATCCAATCGTAGTTTCTCGTCGGTACAGTATTCTTCGCGGATGTTGTAAATCTTGTTGAGCTTGGCTTCTTCCGTTTTGGGTAGCTGCAAAGGGGTTTCACTTGAATTGTTTTTTCCAAGAAGTTGCCATCCAAAAAACCCGACTGCGAAAATAGCAATAAGCGATACGAATATGACGATGGTTCTAGTGATTTTCATATTTTATTACCTTAAAGCTCAATTCGTTCAAGCTCGTCAGTTATATAGTCCCTGTTATATTCAACGAATCCCTTACCAGATTTGATGGCTGCGTGGATATGCATAATACCAAAGAAGGCATAAATAAATCCAAAGAGAAGAGAGACGGCCGCGGCTAGATATTCCCATATGCCAGCAATTGGTGTGCTGGTCTTTATGATGACGATGGCGAAAATGATGGGATAGAAGAAATGGCCGGGGAAGATGTAAAGTATTACTAATTTTTTTATTGTTCTGGTCACTGTTTCCGTGCTGTGTCCTTTTTAATATCTCTAGCTGAATGGGAATCCTTGGAAGTGTTGTTGATGTGCTTAAAAACGCACCAACTGGATTGGTACGTTTTGGCTTGTGCTCGCAACAGAGCCAAGAATCATCCCCGCCGCCACTTACTTGCTTACTTGAGCGTATGTGCTGGAAACCCAGCCGCTTATTTTATCGTCAACTTTAATCTTCACCCAGCCGGTTGCTTCCTCCAAAATCGCATACTCTTTGCCAACGTCAACGCGTCCAACCTCTTTACCGTTTAGGCTTGCCGCGTCTCTAACTCGCAACCAGCCGGTGCCGGTTTCCAGTATCTTTGCCTTCTTGCCCGCAACGCCCTGCAAATCCGCGAGCGCGGTTTTGGCGGCTTCGGTCAAACCGGCGCCGTCGCCGGCTCTGCGCAAGAAAGCCCCCTTAACTCCGGAGTCGCTCAAAGTGTCTTTTAATGTGTCGGCGGTTGCGACGGCGCCGTTAGCATCAAACAAACCACCGTCGTAAGATACAAAGTAGCCAAAGACCGGGTTTTTGTTCACACCCGCACCTGCCAAATTGACCCCGCGCGTTTTATTCCAGTATGCAACCGCGCCGGCCCACGCCACCGGGTTGGAGAACACCAGAGCACTTTCGCTGTAAACGTCGTACATGGTTGACGAGCCCTCCAGCAAGCTCACTTTTGACGGAACCGGCACCGGAAACAGTCTGGCGGAAACATTTAGTTTATGGTCTTTTTGGATTTTAATGCGCGCCGACTGCGGCTCATACCCGGGAAATTCCAAGCGCATGTCGTAGTCGCCGGCGGATAAAGTACCAAGCGAATAGGGCGTTTCGCCAACCTTTGTGTTGTCAATATACACGGTTGCCTGCGACGGTTCTGTTATGACGCTCAAAATAGTACCGACGTCGGATTTTTCTATCCAAAAGTTTTGGCCTGATGAAAAGACTTCGGACGTGCCCAGGTCTCGGTTTAACACAACTTGGGTATTCGGCGAAAAGTTTAAGGCAACTTCGTACTTGCCGTAATCACTTTGTACGGAGATTTTATTATCGCCGGATTTTAAGCTGTCCGATTCGTACGGGGCGGCACCAACCTCCTGGCCGTTTATCAAAACTTTGGCGCTTCCGTTTAACACATTTACCGACAGCGCCGATTTCCCTCGCAAATTGCCTATGTTTTTTACAATGTCGATGCCAAAGTAAATTGCTACGCCAAGACCAACGGCCAACAAAATATAAATCAAAACTTTTAGCGTTGGGTTAATAGTTTGGGTTTGAAGTGACGTTAATGCCATACGTAGAATTTTTCTATAAGATACGTTATCATGACCTTGCGGAAATGACAAGGTTGTTTTGGCGCAGTGGCGAAGAGGAAACGCTGCGGTCTGCAAAACCGCGATGCGGGGGTTCGATTCCCCCCTGCGCCTCCACCCCCTTGACACTCACGGCCTTTGAGTGCTATCTTATCTCGCGCTATGAAAAAAATAAACATAAAACCGTTAGCCGATTATGTATTAATTGAACCCGTAGAGGAAGAAACAACTCTTCCCTCCGGCATTATTCTTCCGGACACCGCTAAAGAGAAACCACAAAAGGGCAAGATTATAGCAACCGGCCCGGGCAAAAAAGACGAGCACGGCAAAACCATTGCTATGGAAATTAGGGTTGGACAATTTGTTATGTATAAAAAGTGGGGCGGAACTGAAGTAAAGGCAGACGGCAAGGAGTACTTGCTGGTCAAAGAAGAGGATTTGTTGGCAACTGTTGAGGACTAATTTTAGGAGAATATATGGCGGCAAAAAAAATCGTTTATTCAAACGAAGCCAGACAAAAATTAAAAGCCGGCGTTGACAAGCTGGCAAACGCGGTTATAACAACGCTTGGCCCAAAAGGCCGAAACGTTGCGTTGGAAAAAAGCTGGGGCGCTCCGCAGGTTGTCCACGACGGCGTTACCATCGCCAAAGAAATAGAGCTTGAAGACAAATTTGAAAATATGGGCGCGCAGCTTGTGAGGCAGGCGTGCGAAGCCTCCAATGAAACCGCGGGCGACGGAACAACTACATCCGTTTTGCTGGCACAGGCCATTGTGGCCGAAGGGCTCAAAAACGTTTCGGCGGGCGCAAATCCCATGATTTTGAGAAAAGGGTTGGAAGAAGCAACCGAAGTTATAGTCGCCGAAATCAAAAAATTAGCCAAAAAAGTTGCGAACAAGGAAGAAAAGACTCAAGTGGCCACCAACGCCGCGCAGGACCCCGTGATTGGAAACCTAATTGCCCAGGCCATGGAACACGTTGGCGACACCGGAGTCATTACCGTTGAGGAGTCAAAGGGCTTTGGCATGGAACTAGAATACAAAGACGGCATGCGCTTTGACAAAGGTTACGCGTCGCCGTACTTTGTTACGAATTCGGACAGAATGGAATCGGAAATAGCCGACGCGTACATTTTAGTCACCGACCAAAAAGTCTCGAACATTCAGCAACTGTTGCCAATGATTGAAAAGCTCATAAGCGTCTCGAAAAATCTTGTTATCATTGCCGACGACATTGACGGCGAGGCCTTAGCTACGCTTGTTGTCAACAAATTGCGTGGAACTCTAAACGCACTGGCAATAAAAGCCCCGGGATTTGGCGACAGAAAGAAAGCCTTGCTGGAGGATATTGCCGTTCTGACTGGCGCAAAGATAATAAGCGAAGAAACGGGCAGAAAGCTGGACTCCGCAACCGTTGACGACTTGGGCCGCGCGGAACGCGTTTTGGCTACCAAAGACGATACAATCATTGTGGGCGGAAAAGGCACAAAAAAGAACCTTGAGGCAAGAATTGCCCAAATAAAAGCGCAGATTGACCAAACCGATGCTACATACGACAAAGAAAAACTGGCCGAAAGGCTGGCGAAACTTACCGGCGGGGTTGCGGTAATTAGCGTTGGTGCAGCTACTGAAACCGAATTGAAAGAGAAAAAGTTACGTGTTGAGGACGCAGTGAACGCAACGAAGGCCGCCGTTGAAGAGGGCGTTGTGGCCGGCGGGGGCGTTGCCCTAATCCGTGTGCGCAAATCCATTGAAAAGCTAAATCTTGAGGGTGACGCAAAAGTGGGCGCAAAAATTTTGCACGACTCGTTGGAGTATCCGGCAAGGACAATTGCCATTAACGCCGGGTTTGATCCGGGCAGAGTATTGGCCGAAATAGAAAGGCGCGGAAGCGAAGAAAAGAATTTGAACATTGGGCTTGATGTAATGAGCGGCAACTATGTTGACATGATAAAGGCCGGCATTATTGACCCTGCCAAGGTTACCAGAAACGCTCTTCAGAATGCCGTTTCGGTGGCAATTATGATTCTTACGACCGAATGCCTTGTGGCGGAAATGCCGACGCCTCCTCCACCTCCGCCGCCAATGGGCGGAATGCATCAGGATATGCTCTAGGTAGGCAGATGGCGGCCCCGCCTTTGGCGGGGCCGCCTCATCTTAAACCTACGAACTTTTGGCTTTTGTGAACACAAATCTCCATACGCAGACAAAATTCTTTTGGTGCTATCATCTCTGTTGAAGTGGATCAATCCGCGCGTAGTAACCTCCACCGTTTTTCTGTTTTTCATGTAAAAAAGCTGCAGGCGCATTAGCAGCGCCTCAAGTTGGTCAATCAACCTGCTGTGCCGTCCGGTAGCGACGTCATCCGCAAGAGTGTCGCCCTTGAAATTACCAAAGTAGTCAAACACCCACTTGTTGGCAGACAAAAACTTAAAATACGTCCCTCGCCTATCAAAAACCGGACGCATCATTACAATCTCATGGGCCGTATACAGGTTTTGCCTGGTCTTATCCCAAGCCGTGTTTTGCTCGTCGACAAAAATGTTGGGGCATATTTTTCCGGCCGGAGCTATATCGGACCTGTAGCAGCCACACACCTTGAGCAAGATAACAACAAACAGCCTTGTAAGCCAAGCGCGGCCGCGGGTTGTAATTATGAACACATCAACATCGTCTTTGCCGGTGCCGTTGCCCACTGCCATTGTTCCCGTAACGCCAATAAACAGCACCCACGGAATGCGGCCAAGGCTCTTGAAAACAAAGTCCAAACCGGCCAAAACGGCCTTTGTGCCCGCCATGCGCAATTCCCAGTCAATTGGGGTTACTCCGCTCAAAAAGTACTTTCCGCCCTTTTGGCTTACGGCCCCGATTTTTATTAACCGCTTGAGTTCCTGTCTTATGGCATTTGTAGAGATCTCTTCCTTTGAGATAAGGAAGGTGGCGAGTTGATACAAACTCATGGGATAGGCAAAAACGGCACGATAGGACAAGGTATCCAATATAGCTTGTTGGCAGTATTTTTGTGATTTGCTAAGCGACATAAAGTTAGGCTGCGTCTAAAACCTCGTTTACTATTTTATCGGCAAGGTTGTTTTGAGCTCTGGGGACATATTCAAACGAAACGGCTTCAAATTGCGCGGCCAGCTTTTTTATAGCGTCGTTTAAGAGTTTGAGGTGTGCCTGCTTTATCTTGTACCTCCCTATCACCTGATTTACAACCAATTCGCTATCCAGTCTGCATACAAGCGTTTTCACGCCAATACCAAGCGCGGTTTGCAAACCCAAAGCCAAAGCTTTGTATTCGGCTTCATTGTTGGTACAAACACCGAGATATAAACCCACCTGCTTTACAACATCGCCGGTGTCATTTCTTAACACAACGCCTGCCGCGCCAGGCCCGGGGTTGCCGCGCGCTCCGCCGTCGGTATTGAGGATCATGAAAGCGCCTTCCTTATTGAAACGCCTAACGCAAAAAGCAGCGTGCCCGCACCAAATCCGCCGAAAAAGTTGACGAACACGTTTCTGTAAGTTTTGGCGATAACCGGTGTTTCTTGCAACAGCGACACTTGCAACGCCAAATCTCCCGACGCCTTTATTTTGTCAACAGCCGCCAACGTAGCAGAGGATAAGGCAAGCCACGTGCTGCCTGCAGCAACAGGAGACTTCTCTTTGACCTGCAATGTTATCAATTGCGGGGCCGCTTTCTTTACGCGCGTGATCTTAGCAACGCGCCTCAACGACTCCTCGGTTGGCGAACTGCCAAGGGTTGCCAGCGCGGCTTTTCTAATATCCACGCTTTCCATTAACCCTATAACCGTTTCGGTAAATGACAGCGCGCTTTGCTGGCTATAAAAGCCTTCGTAGGTGAAATAATCGGGTGACCCGGACTGCGCGGCTCTGGAGACAAAAAAAGATCCGGTTGCAACGTGTGTTTGCGGATAGAAGTAAAACGCCGCCACGCCCAAAGCGCCAAAGGCCAGCCCTGTAAGCAACATCAACTTGATGTACGCTTTGAAAAATAAGTACAGCTCGCGTATTTCCACGGATGGATTATAGCAAAGGATGAGCTGTAGGGGTGGCGAGCAATGGGCGCCCAGTAAGCGCGCAGCCGCATTGCCGCCAGGCAGCTAAACGGCGAGCACTGCACTGGGCATATTGCGAGACAGACCTACAGCTCATCCGCCCGTCCACAACTCATTGATAAAAACCCGCCGTCAAAATATACTTAAGCCAGTAAACTGCCCGGTTAACATCGCGGGCATTAATGCGTATGCCCAAAGAACAAACCATTAAAAAATCTGCCTTGGCCCCAACGGTATTGATTGCAGGGGGAACAGGCTTTATTGGTCTCCACCTAGCCGAAGCGCTATTGCTCAAGGATGCGCGGGTTATTGTTGTGGACACCATCACACCCAACAAAGACTTGTATGTAAAGCCTCTCCTTCAAAATCCAAAGTTTGCTTTGTTTGACTGCGACATTAACAAACAAATCCCGCCGGAGATTCAAAGCGTAGATTACATTGTCAATCTGGCCGGCGTTGAACACAAGGCAGAGGTAACCCTGGACTCACTGCTCACAAACACGTCGGGCGCCAAGAATTTGCTGGATTTGGCCCACAAATCCGGGGCTAAATTTTTGCTTGTATCGTCAACCGATGTTTACCAAGGAGCAATTTCTCCAATAGGCCTGGAACACTATTTTGGCCAGACCGAAGAAGAAGAAAAGAAATATTCGCTGTCCGAAGCCAGAAGGTTTGCTGAGGCGTTAGTGTGGGAGTACTACAAAAAGCACGGCACCGACGTACGCATAGTACGACTCCCCCAAGTATACGGCCCGCGCATGAGCTTTGATTCGAGCGGGAGTCTGGGAAGATTTTTAAAAGAGCTCACGGAGCGCCAAAACCTTACGATATTTGGCGACGGCACCGAAAAGGAATATTACCTATATATAGCCGATGCGGTGTCCGGCCTAATAAAAGCGTTGTTTGGCGAAAAGTCCGAAGGAAAAATATATACGCTTGTACACAAAGAAGCTTCCGCCGTTCTTGAGACGGCATATCTACTAAAAAGTATTGCCGACGGTGAAGTACAGGTTGTCTTTAAACCCAAGACACAAAAAGGAAATTTACAGCCGGCCAATCCGGACAGAACCACACTTGGCGAGCTCGGCTGGGAACCAAAGATAGGGCTGAAAGAAGGCATCGTAAAAACGCTCAAGTGGGTTGGCTATGAAATAAACACATACAGTTTCAAACCGACAAAGCTCATTGAGAAGAAATTGTCCGAAAAGCGGCCGATCGGCGCGGGTGTTGACTCAATTGCCAAGCCCACTCAACTCATTAAAGAACAGGTGACCGGCATTACATCCATTGCATCGGTTAGTAAGGAAAAAAACACGGAAATTAAAAAGGCGCTATATCTAACGGGAGTTTTTGTTTTGTCGCTATTTTTAATTTTCACCGTAACGCCGGCGATGCAAACGGCTATGCACACGAAAGTAGCTATAGACAAGCTGACGGAAGTTCCATCGCTTATAACACAGTTGGAGGCGCAGGCTGCGTGGGAAAGCGCAAACGGCGCCTTCCAGGATCTGGTGAAGGCACAGAGAGCGTTTACCAAGCTGGCGTGGGTGTTTGGCGCTGTTGGCAAAAAGGATATGTATAACTCGGCAAAGGAAGTGCTAAGCTCGGCAACG